>Ga0209992_10004062_pt1 | contig 11798 bp, 3 predicted proteins | sample 2SBtaG_2_FD_182564 | JGI IMG/M metagenome (GOLD analysis project Ga0209992, IMG submission 182564) | Deep subsurface microbial communities from Kolumbo volcano to uncover new lineages of life (NeLLi) - 2SBTROV12_ACTIVE470 metaG (SPAdes)... | ecosystem: Environmental > Aquatic > Marine > Volcanic... | reverse complement strand
ATGGTACCTTGATGCCCCTTCGTCACGATGTCGTAACTGAGGCTCAACCCCAGTCCTGTCCCTTCTCCCGTGGACTTGGTCGTGAAAAATGGTTCGAACACACGCTCACGAATGTCTGCGGGAATGCCCGGGCCGTTGTCTGAAATTCGAATCTCCACTCCATTGTTGATTCGTTTAGTCGAAACGACAAGGTGTGCATCTTCAACATTCTGCAAAGCATCGAACGAATTGTTAAGCAGATTCAGAATAACCCGACCAAAGTCCTGAGGATATATCGACAGGACACCTGCTTCGGCGTCAAAATCTCTTTCAATCTCAGCCTGAAAGCCGTGTTCACGAGCTCGCATTCCGTGCCACGCGAGATTGGCATATTCCTCGAGAAAGGCATTGATGGCCACTTCTTCGCGCTCTGATTCGCCTCCCCGAGCATGCTGCATCATGGCTTTGACAATGTCATCCGCCCGCCGGCCGTGTTTTGTGATCTGAAGAGCATTCTCCTTCAATTCGGCCAGGATTTCCTGTGCCTCGGCAGTACTCCCGGCGGCAATCGCCTCGCTCAGCTCGTCAGCCATTTCTGCCCCCACTTCGGCGAAGTTGTTTACGAAGTTGAGGGGATTCTTGATTTCGTGGGCGATTCCGGCCGTCAGAGCACCGAGCGAAGCCATCTTTTCCTGCTGAATGAGTTGCTCCTGTGTGGCTTTCAACTCAACAAGCGATTGCTCGAGCGCCTTGTTGACTTGCTCGACAGCTTCTCTTTTTTCTTCAAGCTCCGCGACGGACTCATCCAGGAAGATGGCCGTTGTGCGCTTGATTTTTTCGGAGCGACCCAGCTTGAACTCGAGCATCTCAATCTCTTCCTGAACTGCCACGACTGCTTTCCGAATCCGGTCGGCGGTCGCTGCATCAAGCCCTTCAAGCGCCTTCAATATGTCGTCGAGATGCTGGCTCATTTTTCCTTCAACACGACACAGCTTGATGTGATATTATTGAGTTCGTTTCTGCCTCCTGTAGCGCGAGCGATCTCTCCTGCAGAGAAAAACCCTGCCAGAGGTACATCCCACAGCTTCTGGACGGACGATATTTCCCGCTTCATCATTGGCCCCAAGGACATAATTCGGCCCGCGCAGGAAAAATACAGGATGGCATCTGCTTCAGGTGCACGAGTCTCTTTCAACTCTCGAGCAGCATCTATCACTGCATCAATCACATCATCTTCAGGGGGAAGCGAGAATCGGATCTTGGATCCTTGCGGCACACGGCCGTTGCACATGACAGAACTTGATTCGAGGTCGTACATGAGGGACGGCCGCATAACAGAGGCGCCTTCCTCCCTGATTAACTGAGGCGGTAGTGACATTGCAAACTCTTCCACCCAGAACTCGGGAGTCAATTGCTCTTTTGTGCAGGCCCCGGAGTACTTGATCATGAGATCCAAAGCTGGCTGATCGTCTATCTCATGAACCCATGTTCCATCACTTTTCGTGACGGTCTTAATCGAACCCACAGGCTTCCAGCCACATGTGGCCACACCCTCGACCGAAACGCGGTCGCCGTCGAAAATCATGGCGACGACACCTCTATCCAGAGCAGCCCCGTTGGTGAACACCGCGTGCTCCTGTGTTTCAATATCCATCCCAGACATCGCTCCGAACACATCAATTTCCGGTCCCAGAATGGACTCGATTCCGGCAATCAGATCCTCAGCGATGGTTTCCAGATGACTACACACGAGGAAAAATACCGGATTCGAAAAGTGTTCAAGAGCATGATTTGTCAACTCCCTGGCCACCTCATCTTCTGCGCCTTTTTGCAATACTCGCGGCTCGATATAGAACGCTTCCTTGGCCAGGTCCATAAGAAGGACTGAAATCGTCCCCTCAGCGACCTGCTGACCGGTAAATTCTCCGTACGTGTGTGATCCAAAGATTTGAATACCACGATCTTCAAACGGTGCGCGTACTGACGCGATGCCCGGACCGACAGACATAAAAATGCATGCTATCGTTGGCGTGAAGCCGTCCGCGGTCGCGGTGATCAGCTCATCAGTGATCTGGTCGCTCGATCCTACCTGAAATGACCTTGCCTTCACTCCTCTACCTCCTTCAGCACTGCACAACACGATGTGATGGCATTGAGTTCAAGATTGCCTCCCTTGAGTCGTCCAGTCTCACCGCTTGACAGGAAACCGGCGAGCGGCACATCCCATATTTTGCGGACCTCCCGGATTTCCCGGTTCATGAGAGGCCCGAAAGACAACCAGCGTCCCATACAGGAAAAGTAAATCAACGCGTCGGCCTCTGCGGCTTCTTCCTCCTTGAGTTCCTTAAATCCAGCAATCACGTCGTCAATGGCCTCTTCTCCGGGTTCGAGCGCAAATCGAATCTGTGAACCCTCATCCATCCGACCCGAACACATTACGGATCTTTCTTCCCAATCATATACCATGGCCGGCCGCATTATGGGGGTCCCGCCCTCGCGGAGGAGTTGGATGGGCAAGGAGTTGACTTCCCTCCACCAGCGTTCAACTTCGCCAGGTCCAAAATCGTCCAATCCGATATATTTGAGTATGGCATCCAAAGCAGGTTGACCATCAATTTCATAGACCCAATGACCGTCACTTCGGGTGATGGTTCGCGACGAACCAATTGGATTCCAACCGCAAATGGCTCGTCCTTTTACGGAAACACGATCCTCATTGACTATGAGAGTGATCATGCCCCTTGGAGATTTGCTTGAGTCCGTAAAGATGCAGTGGTCGTAGTTTGTTATCTCCATGCCAGCTCCAGCGCCCATGATATTTACATCCTCACCCACACTGTCCTGAAAAGCCTCAATTATGTCCTCGGTCCTTGTTTCCAGGTGGGAGGTCATCATCAAAAACGCCGGGTTTTTGAATCTTTTTTTCGCTTCCCTGCCGATTCGAGATGATATCTCGCGTTCATCACCTCCGGAAAAATGATCAAGTCTGAGATGGAAGGCAGAAGGATCCAGATCCAGGAGCAGAACGGCAATCGAACCCTGAAGGATATCGTCATCGACAAATTCACCCCAGGCATTTCCTCCAAATACCTGAACTCCTCGCTCAGCAAATGCACGACCCACGACATGTTCATCGTGAGCTCTTCCCATGAAAATAAATGCCAGGGTCGGACTGAAGCCTTCGCTGGTGACCTTCTCGATTTCAGCATCGAGCTGATCGGCACTTGCGATTTGAAATGATTTTGCTTTCAAGACTGAACCGGAAGCGTGATAACGAATTTGGCACCGCCTTTTTCCGAGGCTCCAGCAGTCATGGTGCCACCATGGACTTTTGTGATAATATCGTAACTCAAACTAAGGCCCAGACCCGTGCCTTCTCCAGTTGCCTTCGTGGTAAAGAAGGGTTCGAAGATCTTTTCGCGGATATCTTCAGGAATACCGGGGCCGTTGTCGGAAACGAAGATTTCGACGGCATCTTTCGTGGCGCGGGTGCCGACTGTGACTGCTGCTCCTTCCGTCTTCCGAACCGCATCAAAAGCATTGTTCAGAAGATTCAATATGACACGTCCCAGTTCTTGCGGCATGGCTGTCACAACACCGACATTCTCGGAGAAATCCCGCTCGAGCTCTGCCTGAAATCCGTGATCACGCGCACGCATACCGTGCCACGCAAGATTGGCGTATTCCTCCAGGAATACATTCACGGCAATCTCCTCACTCTCCGAAATGCCGCCACGTGCGTGCTGCATCATAGACCGCACAATATCATCTGCCCGGCGACCATGCTTGGTGATCTGCTCTGCGTTGGCTTTCATTTCTGCCAGGATGCCCGCTGCCTCTTCCGTCTTTCCTGCAGCAATCGCTTCAGCTAGTTCATCTGCCAATTCCCCTCCCACTTCCGCAAAATTGTTCACGAAGTTGAGCGGGTTCTTGATTTCGTGGGCGATTCCTGCTGTCAATGATCCAAGAGAAGCCAGTTTTTCCTGCTCGATCAACTGAGCTTGCGTGGCTTTCAACTCGGACGTTCTTTCTTCAACCAACTCTTCCATTCTTCCACTGTAGTCACGTAGAGAGTGAGTCATCGAATTGAACGATTCAGACATTTGCCCTACTTCGTCTCTGAGCGTCACCGGCAAATCCGTATCAAGATCTCCCTTGTTCACCTGATCCAGTCCCTGCATCAAAGCCGAAAGCCGGCGCCGAATTCCCAACCTGAAATAAAGGGGGACGAGAACCAGAAGAAATAGCGACACCAGGAAAACATTGAAGAGGGCGTTCTTGGCTAAGCCAGTTCCGAAAGCCGTAAGCGTCGTAAAGTTGTTTTCTTCGCGAAAAGCGAATTCATCCTGGGCAACAGAAATTGGAAAATGGTCGGCGACCAGGTTCCCTCTCGCACCCTGTAACTGAGTAATCACACTGGGTAGTTTCTCCTCAGACTCCAGGATCGATTTTCCCGGTGATATGCCCATTCTCCAATACACTGGCCGGGTCAAGGCGTCTCCGCGGCTTATTCGAATAACACCATCACTTCGCACGACCAATTGTGCATTGACAGCGCGGAAGTCTTCACGAATAGGGTCGCTAGATCGCGTCTGAAGCGGAATCTCGGACCACGTTACGACCACACTATCCTCCGAAGCTAAGTACAAGACGGAGCCTCCTTCTGAAGGATCTAAATTCATGTTAAGTGCTGCAACACTGGGCACATCTTGCATATAGAATCGCACATAATTGGTATCCGGTCGCGGCAAGAAATTGATGTATCCATTGGCGGACACGTATAACGAATCATACGAGCGTCCATAAAACTGAATGTCAAACGGAACGGGCATCCCAATTTCCGTGCCCTCCTCCATGGTCAGCGAATCTCCCGCTGCTTCCGACATATTGAATTCCCGCCCTTCAATTTGATACCCTCCATCGGTTCTAGGAACGAGTTCGATGGTAATATTGGGTAGGACTTCAGCGTACGCTGGTCGCAGTTCCCCCCGAGTGTTGACTGGTGCAATCTGAAGCTGTGTCAACACGATTACGGCAAGGAAAGCGACTGCTATAAATTTTGCTTCCAGACTGGTGGGCTCAGGCGCAAATTGCAAAAATAGCAGTCCTACAATTATCGGGAGCCCAGCACTCGAAACCTCTTTGATGAACTCGGCTGGGGCATCCAAACCCAGTTTCACCATCGTCATAACGATTGGGAACAGAAGCACTTGCAGCACCACGAAGATTCCGAAAGCCAGATACGAGGTTCGATTGAATCCTTCTTCAACGACTCCTGATCTCCATTTCCGGATCAGTACCCACGCATTCAGAATCGAGAAGATGAGCATGACCGAGCCGATAAGCAGTACATTTTGACCAGGACTAAGCAAGACTTTCGTTCCGGCAAGGAGGCCGAAACCCGAGGTGATCGCAATCACAATCTTTTTTTCCCGGACCCGAGTGTTGCCGCCCAGCTCGTAGCAAAAAAGCAGAAAGAGAATCAACATCAGTGGATTCAGAAAGACCTCGGTGCCTTTTAGGATTCCATCAATGAATTCCGGTATCTCCCAACCAGAATTTGCTGCAATATTGTTGAAGGACGTGATTAACGCATTTACTGCACCCATCGCCAACCACATCAGCAACGTCTTCGATGCCTTGGATTTTTTCGGAATGCGAGCGATGTACAGCGCCAGAATCACAAACAGGAAGCCTGTAATCACAGGCATCACATTCCACGGAAAGATTACCCAATCACTCATGCGTTGCCTCCCGGAAGTGTGATAGTGAACTCTGCGCCGCCTTGCTCTGATGAGCCTACCGTCATCGTGCCACCATGCACTTTGGTGATGATGTCGTAACTGAGGCTCAATCCAAGTCCGGTGCCTTCCCCCGTGGCTTTCGTGGTAAAGAAGGGTTCAAAAATCTTCTCTCGAATGTCTTCCGGAACGCCAGGGCCGTTGTCTGAAACGGTCAACACTATCGAGCCTTCTTCCAACCGAGTGGTAACGACTACACAGGCGTCTTCAACATCTTTCGCAGCATCAAATGCATTATTGAAAAGGTTGAGCAGCACGCGTCCGAACTCTTGAGGCTGAATATTGGCCTTGCCGATTGCCGGGTCCAGATTCTTTTCGACTTCGGCCTGGAAACCGTGATCTCTCGCTCTCATACCGTGCCAGGCCAGACCGGCGTACTCATCGACGTATTCGTTGAAGTCGACTTCCTCAACCGTTGAGGCTCCACCTCTGGCATGCTGCATCATCGACTTCACGATGGAGTCGGCTCTCTTTCCATGTTTGGCGATCTGTTCGGCGTTGTCCATGAGCTCTTGTACAATGGACGCCACTTCTTCCGTATCGCCCGAAGCCGCCGCCTCTTTCAGTTCTTCTGCCATTTCCACACTCACTTCGGCGAAGTTGTTGACGAAGTTGAGTGGGTTCTTGATTTCGTGCGCGATTCCAGCGGTGAGGGAGCCTAAAGATGCCAGCTTCTCTTGTTCGATAAGCTGCTCCTGCGTGGACTGCAGATCCTTGAGGGCACTTTCGGTACGAGCTTTCTCTTCTTTGAGCCTTACGAGATCTTCTTCGGCCTTCTGGATGTCTTCGAAACGCGTGTAGGCCAGGTCGAACGCACCAGCAAAACGGATTAACACGTCCTTGGCTTCTTCGCTCGGGTCGGTTTCGCCCCACAAGGTGAAGCCGATTTCGCCGTGTGTCGTACGGGCTTGAACAAAGGTCCAGCCATGATTCTCGCGGACGGCCTCTTCCGTGATCGCATTGGGATCCACTTCAAGGAAGTTGCCTTTGCTGATCATGTGGTTCAAGTAGTCGACCGCAGAGTCGGCATCAAACTTGAAGACACCCAGCTTTTCAGTCCCGCGCTCCCATGTGGCGAGTTCGGGCACCTTTGAAAAGTCTCGCGGCAGCTCCATGATGGTGGTGACCTTCGTGCCACCAACACCTGTTAGGGCCTTTTCGTAGCCCTGAGACGTGTATTTCGCATGCCAAAATATTCCACACTCCAGATCCAGACCGCTGAATTCCTGATGGATGGTCATCACCACTTCAAGCAACTCATTCGACGTGGTCATTGCCATCGCCCGTGAGCGGATGCGCTCAAGGGCGGCTTCGATCTGCGACTCTCGTGCCTGGGCTTCGGCAGTCTTGAGATCGTGATACCGCTGGTACGTCAATCCGAAGACCTTGGCAAATCGTCCGTAGATATCAAACTGCTCATCACTAAAGTCATCCCGGGAAAAAGAATAGAGCCAGCCATCTGTGAAAGGAAAGGTTGCGAACTCTTCTTTTGCCTCGGCGCCTTTCTTCATTCGCTCCTTCCAATCCGGCAGGGGCATGGTGTCAAAGACAGCGTGGTAGTACTCAACCAGGTCATCTCCCTCAAGAATCGTGTGCTGATATTCCTCTTGCTTCTTCCAGCCATCATAAGCACGACGAATGATTGGGTGGACATCGACTGATTCGCTTCCAATCACTATGGTGGTAGACCCATCACTTTTCTTGGTGGCAGCATGGAATTCATATCGATCATCGGCATCAGGCAGGGATATCCCTGAGCGGAGCGAATCGATGCCTAAGCCTTCCATTTCATCAAACATCAAGATCGAGACATCACCCAGGTCTTCGGGCTTTTGCATAGCCATGGCGCGAGATCGAACTCTCTCAAGAGCCGCTTCAATCTGTGCTTCGCGTGCCTGAGACTCTGCTTTTTTCAGGTCTTCGAAACGTTGGTACGCAAGTTCAAATGCACCTGCAAAACGAACCAGGACTTGATTGGTCTCCTCAGGGATAGGCTCCAGCGATCCCAGTGCGATCGAGCCGTTGGAGTAGTGGGCGAAATTATGGAAGAGCGTCTTGATGTCGTGCTCGGCGATCAGACCTCGAATCGCAGACTCAGCCAACCCGTCCTTGAATTCCTGCATCCACTCGCCTTCGACTGTGGTTTCTACAATTTTGTCGCCGTTCTCGATCGACTCTACGATGTGACGGACGTAAGACCACTTTGTGAGTGAGCGGTCCATCGCGACCGTCGAGTAACCGACGATTTCTTCTCCTTCGTATTGCGGTTGCTTGATATATCCGACAAATGTGCCATTGGGCCGGTCCATTTCGGTGAGCATCAGCCACTCTTTACTCCCGACCTCCAAATCTTCAAGCTGATCCCAAATGACTTCAGCGACTTCGAGAAGCTCATCTGATTTATGCATCGCCATCGCACGAGCTCGGACGCGCTCGAGAGCGGCTTCGATCTGGGCTTCACGGGTTTGAGCTTCGGCACGCTGGATATCCTGGAAACGGGTATATGCATTCCGGAACTCTGCGGCGAAGCGACTTAGGATCTGGCAATCCGCTTCACTGAACCCGTCAGTCCCACCCATCCCTATTACGCCGTGCCCGGTTGACGCATCGATCATGGTCAGGTCTCCATCGAAATGGGACCGGTATTCTTCTGATGTATATCCCATTTCTTCGAAATAGGGAGACAGAATCGCGGCCCATCCGGGATACAATTCGGGAGTCACCGTGTTCTCAACCCAACGCTCGTCTACAGACTTGGAGAAAAGAAAATCGCTATCCGGATATATATGTTCGAATCCAGCCCGCTGCATCTTGATGACGACAGATTTGCCCCTGACCCGCTCGATCGGGTGATGGATGGACTTGGTGACGTGGAGCTCAACATCATCACTCCCCTGACGGAAGATGAAAACGTACCCGTGATGAATCTTCAGACCAAGCTCCACCAATTGCTGCGTAATCGTATTCGACACGATGCTCAACTCTTCCGATTTCTGCATTGCCATGGCGGCGGCGCGAACGCGTTCGAGTGAAGCTTCAATCTGGGCCTCGCGCGCGGCCGATTCGGCAGATATCAGATCTTCATAACGGGTATAGGCCAGATCGAATGCCTGCGCAATGCGATCCAGCACTTCCCAATCTCCATCCGGCAGACTCTCGTACGTCACCGCATTGATAGTCCCTTTGCTGAATTTGCTCTGACTAACAAAGAGGTCCTGCGGGCGATCCTCTTCGTCCTCATAGACGAATCCGGAATCCTCCAATTCCTCAACCAAGCCATGTAATTTATCACCAGTACCGTGCCACTCATTTCGCTGTCCTTCCCTTTGAAAGCCTTCAACAAACTCCCACGAGACCTTTGTTTTGTCGAAAGGGATCAACAATTCAGACATTCCGGGGCGATCGTCGCGAGAAGAATTCCAGGTACGGATTACTTTGCGATCAAAGTCGACAACGTTTAGACTTGCCCTTCGAAGGCCTGTTATCCCGAGCTCGCTCATTTGCTCGAAGACAACCTGAGTAACCTGGGATATTCCCTCTGAATCGTGCATAGCCATGGCCGCTGCGCGAACTCGCTCAAGAGAAGCTTCTATCTGTGCTTCGCGTGCCTGAGCTTCTGCTTTTTCCAGATCAAGGAATCGTGTATACGCTTGCTCGAAAACCTTCGCAAAACGGGGATACAGCGTTTCGGCTTCCCCTTGCGGCTCGGTGGTGATGACAGAAACATATCCGTGCCTGAAATTAGCTTGGTAGTTGTACGAGCCGGGAGGTACTTCCTTGCCAGCCGCTTCATGGAATTTGTTGATCGGCTTCCCGGACATTTCTGTCAGATAATCGAGATGCTCGGGCAGTTGGTCGCCAACGAGATGAACCATCTCGAGCGGCTTCCCTTTTTCCCACGCAGCGTAGTGTTCTTTTGTAGCCCGGTCTCCTCCGTACTCAGCGCTGAAGGTGTACGCCAAAGGCGATCCATCAAGCTGTGTCAGAAACGTATCCCCGATTCGTGTGCCTTCCTGAAATATCACAAATCCGCATGTCTCAAAGATGTCAGGATCCATTCCCAGCACAATCAATTGCTGGAAAAGCACTTGCGCAACATTCATCAGTTCGTCTGAATGGTGCATTGCCAGGGAACGCGAACGAACCCTTTCGAGCGCGGCTTCGATCTTCGCTTCCCGAGCGGCCTCTTCAGCTTCTTTCAGGTCCTTGAATCGGCGATAGGCCAGATCAAACACGACTGCTGCCTTTCGAAGAAAATCTTTGGACTCTTCATTCGGTGGAGAATGCGTTACGGAGAGAACGGAGCCGCCCGAAAAGTCTGCAAAATTCCAAAACTCATTGTAATCTGATGCCGGTATTCCCTTGAAGTATTCTGAGATACGCTCAAAAAATTCTGGAGCCTGCTCTGCCATCACAGCCTGCCATTTTGCCCCCTCTTCCTTGTTCAGTTCTATCGTGTACTCCCCTTCGCCAGCACGATAACGCTCCAGCATCTCGACGATCGAAGCGTGCGAATCCGATTCGAACGTGACATGACCGGAAAGAATATCTGCTGTGTCGTTAGGAGCTCGTAAGGTCGAAAATGAGTCAAAGGTGGAAGACCCTTCCTCGTAGAGATGAAGCACGCAGGCTTGAAGGTCTTCCTGACCCAGAACGTCCATCTGTTCGTGCATTTCTCTCGCGACCTCAATCAGCTCCGTTGAGGACTGCATCGACATTGCCTGGGATCGAATCCGCTCCATCGCAGCTTCGATTTGTGCTTCCCGAGTCTGTGATTCGGCCTGCTTCAGGTCGAGAAAACGTCGATAGGCGAGGTCAAAGACTTTTGCAGCCCGTCCCAACAAGTCAAGAGACTCCTGATCGGCTGGTTTGTAGGTAACCATCACAATTGATCCACCTTGGAAATCCGCCATAGACCAGTAGGCCTTCATCTCCCAGGGCTTCATGCCCGGTGGCATCTGTTTCATCATGGCCTCGTAAGGCTCAGGAGCACGGTCCTTCATCATTTCGAAAAATTCAGAGGCCCCTTTGCCTTCGTTCACGATCACGTATTGCTGTTCATCGGAATGGTACTTGACCAGAGCTTCTTCCAATGCCGCTACTCCTTTCCTGGGAAACATCCGAATTTCATTCGAGATGGAATGCTCTCCATCGGGATCACGGATGGCTCCCCATGACTCGAAATCCTCTCCTTCGGTGTCGTAGATATGGATAGCGCAGGCTTCGAGCTCATCCTGACCTAACAGTCCCATCTGCCTGCGCAGTTCATCGGCCACTTCAATCATCTCTGTAGACGAACGCATCGCCAGCGCTCGCCCCCGAATTCGCTCCAACGCGGATTCAATCTGGGCTTCGCGCGCTCTGGATTCTGCTTCCTGAAGTTCATCTGACCGGTTCATGGCCAAGCTCAACACCGAGGCCATTCTTGTAAGAACAGATTCAATATCTCTCGGAGGGGTCGTAAGGAATTGCAATGTGAGCCAGCCACGATCTATGGCTGATATACACGTGTGCTCAAAATCGAACGTTCCAGTCTCGAACCACTCCCGCAATTCAACTCCGTAATCCGGGTAATAATGTTCGATTGAGACGAGGCATCGCTCAATACCGTCGCGGTCCAGTATGATTTCCTGATAGGACTTACCGGAATGGGCAAACTCTTCCATCCACGGATGCGGTGGATCAGCCTTTTTGGGGTAGATGACTGCTGCAAGATCAATTCTTTCTTTTTCTTCATCCGGTACATCGGCGATGTTCCATACGCGAAGATTGTCTTGGCTTTCGTTCAGAAAGATGGTCGCTTCCCAGACATCACCATCACTCAGGTTGTTGATCTCTTTTTTGATGGAAACGATGATGTCGGTGAGTTCCGCTGAATCTCGCATGGCTAAGGCCCGGCCGCGCACGCGTTCGAGAGCGGCTTCAATTTGAGCCTCGCGCGCCTGCGCTTCGGCCTTCTCGAGATCCTTAAAACGGCGATAGGCCAAGTCGAATTCTTTGGCCGTCCTGCGAAGCACA
>Ga0209992_10004060_pt1 | contig 11804 bp, 16 predicted proteins | sample 2SBtaG_2_FD_182564 | JGI IMG/M metagenome (GOLD analysis project Ga0209992, IMG submission 182564) | Deep subsurface microbial communities from Kolumbo volcano to uncover new lineages of life (NeLLi) - 2SBTROV12_ACTIVE470 metaG (SPAdes)... | ecosystem: Environmental > Aquatic > Marine >... | reverse complement strand
CCTGGTTTCGTGACCCCTGAGCCGCAGCTCGTGACCATCGTCGCCAATCAGACGTCCACGATCACTGCCGACTTCGAACCTCTGACGCAGCTTCGAGTGACCATCGATCCGCCGGTGCCGATGACGGTGACGGTGGACGGGGTTCCGCGGAACCGTTGGGGCATGTGGACCGGACTCGAGCCGGGAACCTATGAGGTCTGCCTCGAGCAGACGATTGGCTGGAATCCCCCTCCGTGCGAGCAGGTGACCCTTTCGGGGGCTCCCGTCCATCTCACCATGACGCCGACCCCCCGGCCCGTTCACATGAGCGGTCCGATCAGCGCACTCATCCACCCGCCGTTGCCGCCGGCCTCACTGCCGGCTTCTGGACCTCAAACGATCCGCATCGACATCGAAGAGAACCTCCTCCACCAGGAGATTCAGATCCGCATCGACAACCGCCGGACCACCGCGATCTGCCATGGCGTCCCATTCCAGACGTTCTGCACTGTGTGGGTGCCGATGAGCCCGCCGATCGTTGGGCCCGAACGGGTTGACATCAGAACCGATCACGTGTGGTGGACCCGTATCGGAATCGTGGCTCCGCAGTAGAGGGCCTTCTGGAGGGTACTTCCGCCCAACTGAGGCGGATCAGGCGCTGGCGAGGGTCCGGCTCCAGGCCTTGACCGCCAGGAATCCCAGGATCACGAGCGCAGCGAAGAGAGCGACAGCCGGCGGCGAGGACAGGTCGGTAGTGCAGGTCGCCACGTGGGGTGTGAGGACGTCGCGCCATTCGACGTCCGATGCGGTGAGTGGCTCGGCGGCAGTCGTCGTGGGCAGGGTGACGTCGGGGAGCGGCGTCGTCACGGTGGGGGAGGTTGCTTCCTCCAGCGCCAGGGCCTCAGTGGTGGTGGTCGGCGGCGCATAAGTGACCGAGCAGGTCTCGAAGGCGTCGAACCCCCGATGAGCTGCCGTGACGGTCACCACGACGACCAACAGCATGGCCACGAGGCCGAGGAATCCGGTGATGAGCGGGTTGATCGGCGCATCGTTGTGGGCGCCAACATCGGCTGCCGAAGGGCCGGCTGGTGTGGCGGCCGACTCGGCTCTGGGCGACGAGGCCGATCGCGATCGCTGGGGCGTGGGCACCGGCTCGCCGGGCGCTGCGGCCGCAGAGCGCGCCTGGCTCGCATGCCGCGACTCCTCGCCGTCGTTCTCCGTCTCGTTGTCGTCGTCGGTAGCCACGGTGCGCCCGATCGTAGCGAAAGGGTCAGCGACCGCCGGTGACATCGAGGATGGCGCCCGTGATGTAGGCGGCTTCGTCCGAGCACAGCCACACGATCGGCTCGGCGGTCTCTTCGGCGGTGCCTCCTCGCCCCATCGGCACTCCACCTTGCAGCTGCTCGATCCGGTCCGTGACCCCGCTGTCGAGATGGATGTCTGTGTGAATGAGGCCCGGTCGAACGGCATTGACCCGGATGCCGCGTTGGGCGACTTCGTTGGCCAGCCCGATCGTGAGGGTGTCCATGGCGCCCTTGGACGCGGCGTAATCGACGAACTCGTTCGCCGACCCGAGCCGTGATGCTGCCGACGACACGACGACGATGGCTCCACCCGATCCGCCCCTGTCGGTCGCCATCCGCCGAACGGCCTCACGGCAGGTCACGAATGCGCCACGGACGTTGACCGCCATCACCCGGTCGATCCGGTCGACGGTCATGTCCTCGACTCGACAGCGCTCGAACAGGATGCCTGCGTTGACGATGACCGCGTCCAGTCGGCCGAGCTCCGAATCCACGCGCTCGAACAGGCTCACCAGCTGTGCCTCATCTGCCACATCGCATCTCTCGACGAGGGCTGTCTGGCCCTCCGCCTCGACGTCGGCGGCGACCCGGTGGGCGTCGTCTTCTGAGCTCACGTAGGAGAGGGCGATGTCGTACCCGGCCCGAGCCGCTCGGCGAGCGACCGCGGCTCCGATCCCTCGACTCGCGCCTGTGATCGCCATGACGGGGGAGCTCTGGGTCATCGCGCCACGTTACGGCTGTCAGCGGGGCTGAATCAGCGTCACGCCGTCGCCGATCGGTAGGAGCACCGACGAGACGCGGGTGTCGGCCGCAATCCTGTCGTTGAACTCCCGGATGGCCACGGTGTCGTCGGACTGGTCCTCATCGTCGATCACCCGGAGCCCCCACAGTGTGTTGTCGACGGCGATGACGCCCCTTGGTGAGAGGCGGGTCAGCAACTCCTCGTAGTAGGCCGCTTATCCGGTCTTGTCGGCGTCCACGAACGCGAAGTCGACCGGGCGGTCGCGGGGTAGCGCGGTGAGAGTGTCGATGGCCGGTCCGATCCGCAGATCGACGCGGTCCGAAACCCCCGCGAGGTCCCAGTGCTCTCGGGCGATCGAGGTCCACTCCTCGCTGACATCGCAGCAGATCAGTTGGGCGCCGTCGCCCAGGCCGCGAGCGATCGCCAGGGCCGAGTATCCCGTGAAGGTCCCGATCTCGATCGCGAGTTGGGGCTGGATCGCTCGAACCAGCAATTCGAGGAAGACGCCTTGATTCGAACCGATCTGCATGCCGGACACTCGCCCCAGCGACGCGGTTCGTTCGATCAGCTGCTGCTGCACGGAGTCGGGCGCTGTGGCGTGCGCGCGGAGGTAGGTGGCGACGTCGGGTGTGAGGGCGTCTCGGGTCATGGGCAGAGCCTCTCAGATGGGTGTGACAGCCATGCCACAGCCGGGCCCGAGCCATGCGCTACTCATGGGGCATGCGTCGTTTCGTGTTGGTCCTCATCCTCCTCGCTGCAGCGGCCTGTTCGAACAACGACAGTTCGACACAGACAGCGCCGACGGTGCCGCCCAGCACGACGGACATGTCGGACGCCGACGGAGGTTCGTCCTCGATCCCGACGACGGCTGCAGCGCCCACCCCTGCATCGACCGCGATGACATCGACCACCGCAACCGATGAGTCGCCACCGGTCGCAGGTGGCAGGCCGGACACGTTCGTTGTTGGCACCAACTCGGGTGCGTCCAGCCACCTGATCGACGGCGTGCGCCTCCTCGTCGCCACCCAAGAGCTCGTGGGCACCGTGGAGGGCTATCTGCCGCCGCAGCGCCAGGTGGCAGGAGCGTCCCTGGACGAGCTCCTCCTGGCCGATCTCCCCGAGTACTCCGAGGAGATGGCGCGCGACCCGGAAGGCCTGGCCGATTGGGACTGGGAGACCGCTCAGAGCCGTCTCGAATTTGTCACAACACAACGTCTGGTCGATGCGGCGGGGGAGACCGTCGTGTTCAACAAGGGCTCCTACGCCGAGCTCTGGTTCGCGCACGGCCGTGCATGGTGGGAGGACGTGCTTCCGAGCGGCATCGTCGTCGGTAGGTGGGCCGACGAGGGCTATGCGGGTGTGTACCTGGTGGACGGCGACGAGGCGGTCGACATCGGCCCAGACGACATCGACGACCGCAACTGGGTCCAGGCGGCCGTCCAGAGCTCCGGAAACCTGGTCGTCGTCGAGGCCGACCCGCGCAACGGCACCAATCCGACGTTCCTGGTCATCGATCCCGAGACCGAGGAGGTCGTCGCGACCTTCGAGCCGCCCGAGGGCGTCGAGGCGGTCTGGGACATGGACTACGACGAGACCGGAACCTGGTTGATCGTCCTGTACGACGGAAACCTCGTGGAGATCCTGGGACAAGGAACTCGAATGCTCATCGAGCTACGAGAAGGCGCTTGGCGAAAAGTGTCCTGGTAGCGGCGAGACGGACCGAGACGCCAGGGGGTCGTGGGGGTGGTTGGAGGCCCGAGGGGCCCAGAGGGATTATCGGCCGAAGCAGATGGCGAAGCCGAAGCGCCGCCGATAATCCTCATTATGTCAAGTAGTGCGGCTTTCGACCGAACCCCGATTCACCCAACCCCGATTCACCCAACCCCTACCGCCAGGCTCTCGAGATGCTCCTGGAGAGCGTTTCGGTGGTGATCGGGCGGTCCCACGAGGGTCGTGAGCCATACGGCGCGTTCGTCGTCCTCGTCGGCCTCGTCGGCGGTCAGGAGAAGGTCGGCCAGGGCGGCGCCTGCGGTGACGACGAGCAAGAGGGCGTCGCTGTCTGCGTTCGGCGGCCGGTGGTGTGAGGCGATGACCTCGCACATCGTCTTGGAGAGGCCGAGTTCTTCCAGTGCGAGGGCTCCCACCTCGCAATGGGTGAGGCTGACCATCCGCTCCTCGAGCTCGATGAGGGCGGCGTGGCTTCCGTCATTGGCGCCGATGATGTCGACATACACCTCAGGGGCGATGCGAAACAGCAGGTAGCAGCCAATGTCGAGCAGAAGGCCGGTGCTGAAGGCGTCGGGCGCCACCTTGCCGATCTCTCGGGCGCACAACGCAGAGGCCGCTGCATTGAGCAGAGAACGCTCCCAGTAATTGGGTGGGCACGAGTCGCCGTCGTCTGCGCCGAGGGCGGCTTCGATGGCGATCGATTGCGTGGTGTTGCGCCCGATGCGGAGAACGGCGTCGTGTACCGAGGAGACCTCTGCCCGCGCTCCGAACGCGGGTGAATTGGCCAGGCGTAGAACGCGCAGGCTGATGCTCGGGTCCGGCTCGACGGCGTCTGCGAGGTCGGCGGCGGATGCCTCGGGGCGCTGACACACGTCCAGGATCCCGAGCGCAACCGCGGAATTCGTCCGCATCTCAGCGAGAGCGTTTCGGAGCTGTGAGAGGGTGACCGCACTCACGCTGTTGGCTCGTCCTTTGTCGTGCCACCGAGGCCATTCGGTGACAGGTGGTCGAGCCCCTTCGGTTTCTCGATCGGTCGAACGCGTCTCGGTGTGAGGTGTCGGACCTCGGACAGTCAGGTGTCCCGGGGTGCTGGACTCGAAGCGGCGATGGTGATCGTCACTGCGCCGACGAGGGCCACGATCGTCCCGGTTCGGCTGCCGTCTCGGAACCACTGGGACAAGGGCCAGACCGCTGTTGCTGCCGCGATGGTCCAGACCGCCTGGCGGGGGCTCACGGCAATGCCGGGAAGTGGCTGGGTCGTCCGCCGATCGAAGGTCTCCATCGCTGGAACGGCGATCGCGAGCAGGCCGACCAGAACGAGGATCGGACCGGTGAGTCCGTACACGGATCGCTCCCAGGGCCCCCAGAAGGCCCACCAGTCCATGGTGGTCGAGGCGATCAGAGCCACTGCTCCTGCGACCATCGCCACGCCGCGACCATCGCCCAGCGTCACCCGAGGGCTCGGCGGTGCGGGTGGCTCGCCGTGCGAGCAGAACGTCGTTCCAGCGCACGCGATGAGCCCACCGGCCAGCCCTCCGTATACCGCGGCGCGGCCGCCATCTGCGAACACCATTGCCCCGTTCCAGCTCAGGGCGCTCCACGACGCCGCGGCAAGAGCGGTGCGGCGCAGCCGTCGCGTCACGGGAGACGCCGCGATGGCCGGAACGACCCCGGCGAGGAGCAGGGCCACTCCCCCGGCGATGCAGGTGATTCCGTACAAACCTGCGGCGTTGAGCTCATAGCCTCGCGAGTCGCTGTCCCAGGGCAGGAACGGCGCGGCGATCAGGACCGCACCGCCGGCCGCGGTGACGCGCTCGCCCAGCCTGCGTCGCGCTTCAGCGGTCACTCTCGGCCCACTGTGTCGCGATCGCCGAGACCTCATCGTGGCCCGGGCCGCCCGACGTGGTCTCCTCGGGCCGGTACTGGTGGTCTTGGAGTGCCGAGAGCGTCGCGCCGACTCCGAGCGCCCTCGCCGCGATGGCGGCGCTGTTGAACACGCAAAAGCCCATCGGGTGATCGGGCGTCGCGTGATGTCCGGGGGGCCGTACCGCGCAGAGAACGCCGTCGGTCTCGCCGTCGATGCGCTCGCCACCCGCGGCATCGATCGTGGTCTGGATCATGGCGTCGGAATGGACCCGGCGAATCGCGGCGTCGTCGGCCGGTGGGGCTTCGTGGAAGATGACAGCCTCGCCGAGATCTGCGATCTGGATGCCCTGGGTGGCAACAGGCCGGCGTTCTGGTCTCTCTGGGTGGCCGATTCCCGGATTGTGCTCCGAACAGATATCGTGCGTGACCACGGCGATCGGCATCGCTCAAGGCTAGCCCTGGGCCCGTCGATGAAGGAGTGAGGTCGTCATCGTGGACCGCCCTCCCCGTCTAGTGCCTGACGAGACAGCCCCATGGATCGCGCCAATCTCCCTGCCCTCGACTTTGTCGTCATCGGCGCCTACAAGGCGGCGACCACGACGCTGCATCGGGCCCTGTGCGCCCACCCGGACGTCTTCGTTCCGGGACGCAAGGAGCCCAGCTACTGGGCCTTCGACGGTTGCTCACGGACCGAGATCGAGGCCAATCCGATCTCGCCGATCGCCATCACCAGCGCATCGGAGTACCTCGCCCTGTTCGCGTCTCGAAACGGCGAGCGCATCGCCGGCGAAGTCAGTCCCGAATACCTGAAGAATCGGCGAACGGCGAAGCGCCTCGCCCAGGGCTTCCCCGAACTACGCATCGTGGCGATCCTGCGAGATCCCGCCGAGCGGGCCTTCTCGGACTACCTCATGTACCGCCGTGATGGGCGCGAACCCTTGGAGCGTTTCAGCGACGCTCTCGATGCCCAAGAGGCCCGGTGCTCGGCAAACGAGGCCACGGGCCAATACCTCACCACTGGCCTCTACGGGCACCAGTTGGCCCCGTACTACGACGCGTTTCCCGACGAGCGGATCCTCGTCCTCCGCCAGGACGACCTCGCCGCAGACCGCGGGCGGCTCTTCGCCAGGCTCGCCGATTTTCTGGGAGTCGACGCGGCCGGCTTCACAGATGCGCCAGAAGCGGCCAACCTGTCCGGCGTGCCGGAGAGCGCGATCAGCCGTTTGGCCTATGGAGTCCGCCGCCGCGTCGGTGGCGTCGCCCACCTGATCCCTGCGAGCCTCAAACAACGCGTGGACCAACGCCTGCAAAAGACGCTGTCCCGTCCACAACTCGAGGCCGAGGACCGGGCCCGCCTGGTGGAGTACTACGACGAGGACATCGCGCTCACCGAGGAGCTCACCGGGCTGGAACTGTCCGCCTGGCGGCGAACGTGACCCGACACCGCATTCTCTTCGTGCTCGGCGAAGGCGGGCACAGCGCGGAGCTCCTGCGCCTCGTCGACGAGCTCGGCGCGGTTGGCGACCTGGTGTTCATCGCCACAACCGCCGACCGCATGGCCGACGAGTGGGTTCCCGACGATGCCGAGCTGATCCGGGTGCGTCGTCCGCGGGGAAAGGACACCCGCCCCGTGGCCGCGGTGAGAGACACCGTGGTCTCGTTCGCTCAGGCTGCCTGGGCCGTACGGCGTGTCCGTCCGACTGCGGTGATCACCTCTGGGCCAGCGATCGGGCTCGTGGTCTCCGCCGCGGGCTGGTTGATGGGCGCCCGCATCATCTTCATCGAGACGATCTCCCGAGTCACTGGCCTGTCGCTCACCGGCCGCCTCATGCGTCCTGTCGCCGACCAGTACTTCGTCCAGTGGCCTGAGGCGCAGGCAGACGCTGCAGGCAGCGCGTACGCGGGGAGGCTGATGTGAGCGGCCTCGACTATCTCCTCGTCACCGTCGGCACGACGAGCTTCGACGACTTGGCTCGCGCAGCAGACGAGCTCGTGCCCCAACTGTCTCCGGCCGACGGCCTCATTCAGACGGGAGAGGGCGACTACGTCCCGCGCAACCTGCCTCACGAACGCTTCGTCCCAGGACTACGGGATCTCTACGACAAGAGCTCCGTGGTGATCGCCCACGGTGGTGCCGCGACGACGTTCGAGGTGCTGCGAGCGGGGGTCCCGCTCGTCTCGGTGGCCAACGGCGACCGATACGACGACCATCAGGCCGATCTCCTGTCCGAGCTCGACGCCGCAGGGCATCTCGTCTGGTGCGAGGACCTGCGAAACCTCTCCGATGCCGTCGAGCGGGCGATGCAGACCGATTTGTCCCCTCTGCCCGACGACGAATGCACGATCGGCGCGGACATCGCCTCGTATCTCTCCGGGGTCGATGGTCGCAGGCGCGTGCTCGACCGTCTGCTGCTCCGAACCGACAGAGGCACCTGACGAGCCGGCCGAGCCGATCGACTCTGAGGGATCAGCCGTTGGACCCCGGTGAGGGCGGAAGCCTCGGCCGATCGGGCCCGTAGCCCGCGAACCACCAGCTCCGCAGCCTCCACACATCCCCCCACCGCTTGGCCCGCGGGTGCACGCGCGACAGGAGCGAACGAACGAGTGCGCCCCACCACAGGCAGGCCAGCCCCAGCTGCCCACGCAGGCCGGACCACTGCACGCGCATGTAGGTCGCGCGGCCGGCCATCATCATCGCCGCCTTGCGTCCACCGTCTGGGGTGGACGCACCCCCTTCGTGGAGGATGCGGGCCTCGGGGTCGACGAGGATCGACCACCCGTGAGACCCGATGCGTGCACAGATGTCGGTGTCCTCGGAGTACATGAAGAAGCGTTCGTCGAAGCCGCCGAGATCGCGCCAGCGCTCGGCGGAGATCACCATGAGCGAGCCGGTGATCATCGGAACCGCAGAGATCGTGACGGGCAGCGGCATGCGTTCGAAGTCGGTGATTCGAGCCGACACCATGCTCATCCCCGATGCGAACATGAGCGCGCCCCTCAGGCTGGGCAGTCGACGAACGGTGTCGGGGTTCGGCTCGCCGTTCGCTCGAAGGGTGAGTCCCCCGACCATTGAGGCGTCGGGGCGTGAGCGGGCCAACTCCACGAGTCGTTCGGCCGAACCGGGCTCGAGGATCGCGTCCGGGTTCAGGAGCAGCAGATACTCGCCCGAAGCTGCGGCCGCGGCTGTGTTCATCCCGGCGCCGAAACCGGCGTTGTCGCCCGCCACGATCACGTGTGGCGCGAGCGGGTGAGCCTTCGTCACCTCCACGGTGGCGTCGGATGAGTCGTTGTCGACGACCACGGTCTCGACCCGGTACTCGGCAATCGCTGCGACCGAGTCGAGGCACGCCCCGATGTCGTCTTCGTTGTTGTAGGTGACGATCAGAACGCTGACGTCGAACATCGGGGCGACGCTATCGCCGCCTCAGCAGCGCGAACGCGGATGCCACGCCGACAGCTGCTCCGAAGAGGTGGCCCTCCCACGACACCCCACGTTGAGGCACGAAACCCCAGACGAGGCCTCCGTAGAGCAGCACCGCGAGCACAGCGAGCCCGAAGGCGCGGGCGCTTCGCCCGAAGAACGCCGCGCCGATCAGGAAGCCGAGGTAGCCGAACACCAGGCCGCTCGCACCGATGTGGTTGCCAGAGCGGGCCAGGATCCACACCAGCACACCGGCGCCGAAGACCACCAGACCCGTGACCTGCCACCAGACGCGGCGCCCGTGACCCATCACGAGAAGGCCCAGGACCGCGAAGGGAATCGTGTTGGAGATCAAGTGGGCGAAGCTGCCGTGCAGAAGCGGTGCCCAGAGGATTCCGTCGATGCCATCGAGTCGCCGTGGGTGAATACCACCGCCTTCGAGCCGGTCGTCGAGCGCGATCACGTCGACGATCTCGATGATCCACATCGCGGCGAGGGCCAGGCCCAGGGTGATGAGGGTGAGGGCGAGGCGGTCGGACCACCGTTTGGGAGGCTCGCCGGCACCCGCCGACCCCGTGTTCTGCATCCCGTGATGATGCCAGCCGTGGGTACGGCTACCGTGCGCGGGTCATGGCCCATCCCCAACCATCAGCCGCACCGAACCAGGTCGATCGGGAGACCTGGGTCGTCAGCGGCGGCCGGCCCGAGGGCCCCGGTGCGCCCCTCTCTGCGCCGATCATCGCAGCCTCCAACTTCGAGGCTGGTGGCCGTCACTACTACAGCCGCAGCGACGGGACGGCCGCCGTCGACGCCTTCGAGGAGCTACTCGGCGGGCTCGAAGGCGGACTCGCCCTGGCGTTCGGGAGCGGGATGGCGGCGGCCAGCGCGGTCTTCGATCAGCTGGCGACGGGGTCGGAGATCGCCCTGCCCACGGACTGCTATCACGGCGTCGTCCAACTCGCGTCCGACGGCGCCGAGCGGGGGCGGTGGAACGTTCGGCATCTCGATCTCGCAGACACCGAGGGCTGGCGTCGGGCCGTGCCCGAGTGCGACCTCGTCTGGCTGGAGTCGCCGTCGAACCCGTTGCTCGAAGTCGCAGACCTTCGGGAGATCTGCTCGATGGACCGGGGAGACGGCTGTGTCATCGCGGTCGACAACACGTTCGCCACTCCACTCAACCAGCGCCCGCTCGAGATGGGCGCCGACATCGTGATGCACTCGGCGACCAAGTTCATCAGCGGGCACAGCGATGCCCTCGCTGGAGCGCTGGTGGTCGGCGACGAGGGGCTCCACCGACGTCTCGCGCGCTCGCGGACCCTTCTCGGCGCATCTCCAGGGGCGCTGGAGATGTTCCTCGCCACACGCGGCGCCCGAACCCTGGCTCTGAGGCTCCAACGCGGCCAGGCGACGGCTCTCGCGCTCGCCCGCCGTCTGCTCGACCAGGATTGGGTCGATCGAGTGCGCTATCCGGGCCTCGAATCCGACCCCCATCACGACGTTGCAGCGCAGGTTCTCGACGGGTTCGGCGCCATGGTCAGCTTCGAGCTGCGCGGCAGCGCCGAGCAGGCGGACGAGTTCGTCGAAGCGCTCCGTCTGATCCGCGCCGTCACGAGCCTCGGGGGCGTCGAGACCTCCATCGAACGCCGGGCCAAGCTCGACGGCCAGCAACACATTCCTGCGACCCTTCTGCGGATGAGCGTGGGCTGCGAGCACGAGGACGATCTCTGGGCGGATCTCGAGGGCGCCGCGGCCGTGTTGGGCTGACCTGCTTTCGCGGGTTCTACGCGGGCGCGTTGGGACCGCCGAGCGCCTCGGCGAACCGCTGGTGCGGTTGTCCCCTCTGAGCCTCGACCTCGACGGACGTGCCATCGGTGAACCCGATCGTGAGGTGCCTGGCGAGGGCTCCGCCCTGACTGGTGACGAGGTGAGCGGCTCCCCGCGGCACCTCGAAGTCCAGTGCGCGGAACGTGAGCCCGTTGCTCTTGATCGCGATCACACGGGTGGGTGTCACCGCGACGACACAGCTGGCCGCCGGGAACGATGCCGCCATGCCACCCTCGCCCTGTCGAGCAGAGGCGGCAGCTGCTTCGGTCCGACGGGTCTGACCGCGAGGCATGAGGACGGTCGCGAGCCCCCCGGCGGCAAAGGTGCCCTTGGGCTCCACGAGGATGGCGACCTCGACGAGCTCTCCGTCCAAGAGTGCTGAGGCCTTCCGATTGACCCGCTTGGTGATGTTGGCCATGGCCTTCAGGTCGGCCGTCAGCCGCGCCGCATGCGGATTCGGCCGTCGATGATCGCGACCCCCTCTGCCCGCAGTAGCTCGGCCTGGCGCACCTCGTTGTCCGGCACCAGACGGCCAACGGAGTTGACGACCCGCCACCAGGGATAGCCGTCATTGTGCTTGAGGAAGCGGCCAACGGCGCGGGCGCGCCCTGGGTAGCCGGCCTCCTCCGCCACCTCGCCATAGGTCACGATGTCGCCTGGTTGCAGGGTCCGCATCACCTCGGCGATGGCGGTCTCGAGCGGGGTGAAATCCGCGGGGGCCTTCGGCTCTCGCATGCCCCGATCCTGTCAGAGCGATACCATCGAGCCAACGACGTGGCGCATGGGGCGCGCCCGTCCTCGATGACTTGGGGGGCCCGATGACGGCCGACTACGACATTCACATCACCGGCGGAACGATCGTCGATGGCACCCGGGTGCCGCGCTACAAGGGTGACGTCTGGATCAAGGACGGGACGATCGCCAAGATCGGCGGTCGGGC
>Ga0209992_10004057_pt1 | contig 11812 bp, 19 predicted proteins | sample 2SBtaG_2_FD_182564 | JGI IMG/M metagenome (GOLD analysis project Ga0209992, IMG submission 182564) | Deep subsurface microbial communities from Kolumbo volcano to uncover new lineages of life (NeLLi) - 2SBTROV12_ACTIVE470 metaG (SPAdes)... | ecosystem: Environmental > Aquatic > Marine >... | reverse complement strand
ACCCCATGTGGTTCGCCTGCGGTTTGGAGCTGATCGCCGGACTGGCGCTCCAGGGCAAGCGCGTTGTCGTTGGCTATGCGGGACACCCATTTCTCATGGCAGCGGCGGCGGGGGCGGCGGCAATTGGCGCAGGCAGCTGGCAGAACGTCCGTGCCTTCACGACGACGCGTTTCCAGGCGCCGAGGCCCGGCCAGATTCGGCGGCGAGCCACCTGGTATTACTGGCCGGCCGCCTTGTCTGAGTTCTCCTTGCCGTTCCTCGACATCGCCCACAACGGCGGATTCTTGAGCTCGATGGTGTCCGGCAGCGGTACCGGCAACCCGTGGTGCCAGAAGCTAGTAGCAGGCGGGCAGCCATCGACGACTGGATTCCGCGAGCCGGATTCCTTCGCCCACTATCTCGACGCGCTGCGCGGGCAAGCATCGGCGGCTCGCAGACCGACGTTCGACGCTACCATCGCTACATCGAGAAGCTTGTTGGACGTCAGCGATCGCTCGATCGTGGCCGCGGAGGCCAACGGGATATTCGGGCGCCAACGGAGCTTCGCAGATTCGTCGGATGCCTGTCGGTCCGCGCTGCTTGTGCTTGAAAGGGGGCACGGGGCGCTGCTTCGCAGGGCACGGGCGCGCCTGCCGAGGTAGCCGTGCTTGCTGCTTCCGAAACAGCGGCTCATCAGCTCTCGCGCAGGAGGCCCATCGGGCCGCCGGGCGCGGGACCGCGAGGGAATCGGCTGGCGGCGGCCGGTGCGCAGCGTGCCGCCTACGAGGCGCGCGTGTCGGGCGGACTCAGCTTGCGGCCGTCACGGGCGCTCTCAAACGTCATGGTGCCGTCCGAGTCGACATACACCACGACCGCCGTTGCCCTGATCTTGGTCGCGCGCGCTTTGAGTCGGCCCAGCTCGGTTGCGCTCGGCGACGCAGCCGCCCCCACAGCCGACGACTTCACCTGGATAATCCAGTGCGTTCCGGTCGACCAGCGCGCCTCGAGATCGGTTGCGCCCGGACCGCGACTGCCGGGGTGCAGACTGGTACTGGCAAGCCGCGTGCAAGGCCGAGGACGTGCCGACCCGGGCACTGGCGTGCGGATTCGAAACCGCGAACGCTACGACCAAGGACAGCCCGACAGCACGGACGGTTCTGGTCTGCACCGACCCCGTGTCCGCCGCTGTTCGCGACCGGCTGGTTGATGCTGCTGTTTCCGGAGCCATCCCGACACCTCTGGGGCCTCCCGCAGATGAGGACGACGCGGATCTCCTCGGGGCCATTCTTGACGACGACGGGGTAGAGAAGGTCGAGCCGTTCTTGGATGAACACGTCGCAGAGATCGCTGGCTTGCTCGGGGGAGAGGACGCGGAGGCCGAGAATGCTTGAGCTTGAGAAGAAAGCCCTCCTAGCCGCCGCCTACCGCATCCTTGTCCGGCCGGAGATGTGGCGGGTGCGGCGGTACTTCCTCCAGCGTTTGCAGGAGGTCGAGGACGGCACTTGGGGCCAACAGGGCACACGCAAGACGGCGGGTGAGGGCAACGTCATCCGGCTAGTTGCAGGTGGGAGCGGGTCGTGAACACCAAGGCCAACGACAACTACGCCAACGCGGCCTTTTCCTTGTGCCCGCCCGCGACACCCTCATCGGCAGCACCGCCGTGCCGGACATCCGCAGGGGAGAGATCATCCTTGTTGAGCAGGGTGCAGGAGGGCAGGGACGGCATGCGGAAGGTGCTGGCCCTGCTGGACGGGACGTCCGAGGACAAGGGCACCACCCGGTGTGGCTCTACCTGATGGCTGCTAGCCTCACAGGCCATGAGCAAAGCCAAAGACAAGAACCGTGAACACGGCCAGAGTTTCGCCAACTACTCCCTGTTCCAGTCGGCCTGCAACTCCGCCGTCCTCGCCCAGACGCTGAAGACGCATTGCCATACGGCGGTCATCATGTCGGTGTGTGCCCTTGAAGGCTTCATCAACGAGCTTCCGCATCGCCTTGGCGGGAGAATGGGAAGGCTGGCCGAATTGTCGGTGGGGCAGAAGACCATGCTGAACCGGGTGAACGGGATGCGAGTCGTTCTCCGAGGGGAGCCCCATTCCCCAGCGGAGAACAGCCCCACCAAGACCTACGCTGGCTGATTACCCTCCGGAACAAGCTGGTTCACCGCACACCCGACGACTTCTACACGGATGTCGATGCCGACCACCGTGACAACGTGCCGAACTACGTCTTCTATCTCATCGACAGGAAGGTCATCCCTCGCCCCAGCAACCCCAAGCACTACGTCACGGCGAAGGATCGAGCAGCGATCCCCGGCGTGGCCCTGTGGGCCTGCAAGACCGTTGCGGCAGTGCAGAACGACTTCACGACCTACCTCATCGGCCAGTTTCAGCCGGAACACCCCCTGTACGAGATGCGGGAGAGCCTTTGGAGACGGTGGGATGTTGAGGCCGCGATGGCTCGGTCACCTGTAGCGCGCCACGCTAAGAGGACCACCTGACGCCGGGTCGCGCCACGAACAAGGGACCACCCGCGCCACATCAAGGGACCACCCCTTGTGGCGCCGCTTCCTGCTTTCTGCGACGCCTTTCATCGACACCGATGGAGGGAAGATGGCGTACAGGGAGTTGTTCGTGGTCGAGGTCAAAGAAATCCTCAGGTTGTGGGTTCGCGGGTACGGGTTGCGGCGCATCGCGCGAACCACCGGGCTGGATCGAAAGACGGTCCGCCGATACGTCACCGTTGCCCGCGCGCTCGGACTTGAGCGGGGTCGCGAAGACCTTGCTCTCGATGACTTCTTTGTCGGCGAAGTCGTTTCCAGTTTGCTGCCCGGCGCAAAGTCGGCGGCCGGCTCGATGCGGAATCATTGCCGTGCTCACTCGGCCGCCATTGAAGAGTGGGTCAAGGCCGGCGCGAAGGGCCCCAAGGTCGTTCGACTCTTGACCCGAAAAACGGGCGTCATCGTGCCGCTGCGAACGATGCAGCGCTTCATCCATGTGGAGCTCGGCGCGCCCAGCCGTCGGCGCACTCTGTGGGTTGCAGACGGCGATGCGGGCGAGGAGTTGGAGATCGACTTCCTGCTGCTTGGCGAGTTCGTCGACCGTGAAACCGGCAAGAAGCGCCGGATGTACGCGTTGCTTTGCCTTGCGCCGTTCAGCCGACACCAGTTCGTGTGGCCGTGCCTGGGACAAACGCAACAGGACGTGATCGACGGGCTGGAAGCCGCGTGGCGCTTCTTTGGCGGTGTGTTCAAGGTGCTGTTGCCCGACAACATGAAGCCCATCGTCACGCGGGCCGACCCCATCGCGCCCGTTCTGAACGTGCATTTCACCGAGTACGCGCAGGACCGCGGCTTCGAAATTGACCCCGCGCGACCGCGGAAGCCTCGGGACAAGGCCCGTGTGGAACGGCAAGTTCGCTTCGTTCGCGACGACTACTTCAGCGGGGAGGATTTCGGCAGCTTGCGCGAGGCTCGCGAGGAGGCGGAGCGTTGGTGTCGGAAACGGCCGGAATGCGCGAACATGGGACGACGCACAAGCAACCGCTTGTGTGCTTTGAGCGCGAAGAACTGCCGCTGCTCAAGCCTGTTCCGACACAACTGTACGACCAGCCTCGATGGACCACGGCGACGGTCAAACGCGACAATGTCGTCTGCATCGCCTCCGCGCTGTACTCGGTGCCGTGCAAGATCGAGGACGCCGAGCTGCGCGTCCGAATCGACCGCGCCACCGTGAAGATGTACCTGGCCAACAAGCTGGTGAAGGCGCACCCGCGGCAGGCTCCGGGGGGCTCGAGTATCGACCCTGCTGACCTTCCGGCGGGCAAGGTGGCGCTGGCGACGCGGGACGCCAGCTCCCTGCAACGCAATGCGGAATCGCTGGGACCTCACGTCGGCGAGTACGCGCGCCGGTTGCTCGCGGCACCGTTGCCGTGGATGAGGATGCGCCGTGTGTACGCGCTGCTGGGCCTGGGCAAGCGCTATGGAGGTGCGGCGGTGGACGAAGCCTGCGCCCGGGCGCTGGAGCTCGAGGTCGTCGAGGTGCCGAGGATCGCCTCAATGCTGGAGAAAGGCCTGCTCCGACGCGGCCTGCTGCACGTGCCGGCGCCACAGCCCCCGGTCGCGAACAATGTGATTTCACTACTGCGTTTTGCCCGCAATTCCAGCGAGTGGCGGATCGACAGCGGTACACCGGGAGCGCCTCCAGATGCGCAAGCTTGAGCTCAACGCTGACCTCGTTGCCGCCATGAAGAAACTACGCCTTGGCAAGATGATCCCCGTGCTACCCGAGCGGCTGCGGCAAGCACGCGAGCGGCAAATGGACCCCGAGGACCTCTTGCTGATGATCCTGTCGGACGAGACGCAGCGTCGCGAACGGCAGCGGTTCGCGCTTCGCACCAAAGTCGCCGGGCTGTCGCCGATGATGGTGTTCGACGAGTGGGACAAGACGGCCGCCATCACCTACGACAACCGCTTGCTCGACGAACTGCGAACCCTGCGGTTCGTGCAACAGCACCACCATGCACTGGTGATGGGACCAGTGGGCGTCGGCAAGACCATGTTGGCGCAAGCGCTGGGCAACTCGGCCATCCAGCGCGACTTCAAAGTGAAGTACTACGCTGCCGACGCACTCTTCAAGCTGCTCAAGGCAAGCCGGCTGGATGACACGCATACCGCAGAAATGCGTCGCCTTGTCGCGGTCGACTTGCTCATCATCGACGATTTCGCCCTGCGACGGCTGGACGTGATGGAGACGGCCGACCTGTACGAACTCGTGACCGGGCGACACCGCGGCGGCTCGATGATCATCACGAGTAATCGCACGCCTGAAGAATGGCTGGGCATGCTCGCCGACCCCATGCTCGCCCAGGCACTGGTGGATCGCTTTTCGAACAACGCCTACGACCTTGTGATCGAAGGCGAGTCCTACCGAAAGCGCCAGAAGCCGCGTCTCCAAACGCCTTCGTAGTGAGCCCTCCCCGGCTTTGCCCGGACGACCTGTGGACGGTGCCGTGCCTGGCGGGGCTGACGGCAGGCAGTAGAGCGGACTTCGCCGCCCCCCAGCGGTGCCCAGCCCCTTGGACGACTGCTCGCATCGATGGCTGCGGGGATGCGCCAGGCCTGTGTCAGCGAGCACTCGACCACAGTCACTTGGACGACTGCTCGAACGGACGGCCGCGCTGCTGCGTCACGTCTGCGTCGCGAGCACTCGACCACACCGCCCACAGGCCCTGATGCCATCAATGGGGAAAGTGGGGACTCCGCATCTGCGGGCCGAAAAACGCCGACCTCGGGGTGGTCCCTTGATGTGGCGCGACGGTGGTCCCATTGCAGTGGCGGTTGACATCACCGCTGCACGACATGTTGGTGTAGCGGATTCCGGCAGGGCAGCCCGTGTCCTGGTGGGCCCTGGGCGTGCCCAGCCCGTATTGCTAGTCTCGCGGCAACAACACGCGGGCCGGGGGAGCAATGGGAATCTTCGATGTCGTGCACACCGACGAGCTTCAAGTCGTCAAGGAGGACGGCACCCATTGGCCGAAGTTCAAGGGGAACGTCGGCAAGGGCAAAGTCTCGTTCGAGTACACCGGAAAAAGGCTGGATGCCGGTGACACGATCCTATGGTTTCAATCCGATGGGGCCACGCAGGAGTTCATCGTGGTTGACCCAGGATTCAGCGATGGACTCCGCCCAATCCCACCCAGCTACGCCGCAACCGTGAGGAAGAAAGGGCACGTCCCCAAGGCCCGCTCCCGGCCGGTTCACTCAATCCACGTCCACAACGCCGGCACCGGCAACCGGGTCAACATCGGGTCGGTGGACAACTCCGTGAACACCTACTCGGCCGAGACCAACATCTTCAACCAGCTACGGGAGGCTGCGGCGGGGCTCACAGATGCCGAAGTGCGGGTTGATGCCGACCGGCACATCACGACCATGGAGGCGGCACACGGAACAGAGGGCTTCGTCCCCGCCTACACGCGATTCATGGGATTCGCTTCCGATCACCTCGCGGTGTTCCAGCCCTTCATCCCAGCACTAGCTGCCTTGCTCGCCGGACGAGGATCGTGAGGGTGATCCGGCCGGAGCGGGCACAAACGTTGTATGTGGTTTCCGAACGGCGGGGACGGAGGAAGAGAAGTCGCTGTGCCGCCCCCGTGCTACTCCTCCAGCGGAACTACATCTGGGTGGCAGGTGAACTCCAATTGCCCGACGCCGCAGAACTCCAACTGGCAATCCCGTCCTCCGGCTGGAGCCTGCCATCTCGTACCACCGACTACGAACTCCTCAGGGTTCAACGGTTTGCAGACGTAGCCGCGGTCCTCAGAGCGGCCACGGATTTGGGGCGTGACCACTACATTGGCATTCGCGGCTTCGTGTACGACCACAGAGGGGCTCCCGGCCCTTGGCTCCTACTTGAGGTGGAGGAGGTGGAAGATCTCGGCCCGGTCATCGCCCCTGCACAGCCCATGTCCGTCAGAGACAGCACAGTGGTCGTGAACAAGGGGAATCACAACCGGGTGGCAATAGGCGACGCCTGCGTGGACGATCGGGATTGAACCCCAGTCCGCCGCAAGACCCCGCTTGGTTCTGCCTCGCAGCCTCCAGGGGCGTGCAGGGATGCGGGTGGAACCGTGCCCTGACAACCCATCAGGCACGATGTAGCGTCACCAGTCAGGGGGCCACCATGGAGTTGGGATGCGTGCCGCAACAGTCGTCTTCGTAGTCCTGTTGTTCGGCACCTCTCTTGCAGACGCCAGCCCGCCGAAGAAGCCGGTTCCTTCGGTGGACACCACACGTGTGTTGGCCGCTTTGAAGAAAAAGGGCTGGACACCCAAGAAGTTTGCCGAGAGCACCCGCAAGTTCAACGAACTGCACGGAACTGGCGGGCCGTTGCTCTGGGACTTCAAAGTGGGAGCCTAATTCCGCCTTCTACGGATGCGGTGTCCCGATCTCCAAGAAGAGGTGACCGCCACGGCACCCAGCGGTCATGTCTTCTGGAAGTCCGAGAACTGCTTGAAAAGCCGACATCCGGAGTCAGAGAGCTGGACGCCTCCCCGAGCTGCCCCTGGCGACGGTCTGTGGTTCTTGCTCGACAAGAGGGCACGGCTCGCCGGGATGGTACGGGTTCGCAGATACAGCGGTCGCAAGCAGATCCGGCGGGCTGTTCGGCTGTTCTCCTACTACTTCGACTACACCCACGGCAAACGGCAGTTGGATGACCGGAGGTGCACGTACTGGGAGGCACAGGGCACTGTTGGCCTACTGTGCCGGGAACGGGACTACACCCGCCTTGCGGCCGACGACTACCGGCTTGTCTTGGTAGCTGCCAAGTCGGTGACTTGGCGAAGGATGCACGGTTGGCCCTACTCCACGGGGTTCCGCCCGAAGCCCCGAACGTGTGGCTTCGCGAACAAGGGTTGTCCCAAGGCCCGATGACTCGGGTTGCCGGGCTGTGGGATCAGGCGAGTTCCCGAACGGCGGGCTCCGTGAGGGCGGCTTGCACGGCCCCACGATGGAACATCAGCCGCCTCCGCACCCTCACGACCGGGACAGATCCGGCACGAACAAGCCGCAGTACCGTCGATTCCGACACTCCCAGGTACTTCGCCATCTCGGTCACGTTCAGCAGCCGATCGGGCATTGGTCGCACCCCGCGATCGGTGGTCTTGTTGCACCTGTTGGAATCGTTGTTGCACATGCTGAGACCTCCCGTGATTCAAGCCCACGCACATTTCGATGGCGATAGGCTCCCAAGCGAAACGGCCAACGGGCGGGGCATGTCCGGACGGGCCAGCACCCTTCTCTGGTGAGCCGGAACTCTCCCGACCGCAGTCGGGCAAAGGGGTTGGGCAGGGGGTTATTCGTCGTTCTTGGGGCAATGCACCATCGCCAAGTGCAGCACGATGGTCACGCTGGTCGCCCCGAAGAGAAGTGTCTTCACTGCCAGCACGGCGGACTCTTCGATGTCGCCAGTGAAGACCGCCGGAGCATCACGAAGCTCGGCAAGTGCCCCGACCAGCAGGAGCACAGGAAACAACCACCTGTACAGCAGGCCCACAAACCTCCGAAACAGCGGTCGCGGCTTGTCATCGGTGTACCCCGAACGTTCCCGCACGAACAACGGCCGACCCCCGACCATCTCGCAGAGTTGCTCCTCCTGTTCGTGAAGCAAGTCGTACTGGAGGTCGATGGTCGCCGAAGTCTGGAAGTAGCGAAGAACCACGACAAGCAGAACCACCCCGAGCAAGGCACCCACCAGTGCAGGCGACACCTGTAGCTGCGAACCCAGATGCGTTTCTGCAAGCTTGGCGACCGCCTTTGGGCCAGTCTCAGGCGACGAGACTTGAAGGATGGCCAGCAGGGTCACGGCGTAGAGGTAGAGCCGGTTCCGGAGGGCCTGATACCCCTTGATGTGGGAGAAGCTGTCCTTGTAGTGGTCGTACAAGACCTCGAAGAGCTTCTCTTCAGAGACTGTCACCTCAACCTCCGACCCCAAGCTAGTCGGCATCGAGGGCGGCGATGATCTTCTTCTCGGTGAAGCCGTCCACCCATGTCGCACCGACCCCGTAGCACTCTGTTGGTGCCGCGTGCTCCTTCTTCAACTTCACGACGATGAGACGGTTACCGTTGGCAATGCTCTTGGCCACCTCGAAACTCTGCCAGTTGTTGTACCCGATCGCCTTGGAGTCCTTGTGCTTCTTCGTAGCCTCTGCCCCCACGATGACGAGAGTCCGCTTGGCCGAGTTGATCTTCTTCGTGATCGCCCCCTTGACGGTGGGGATGTCCGTTGACTTGATCTCCTTGCTGGAACGATCTCTGAAGCCGAACGAGAACTTGCGGTTCGCGTTCCATGCATCGAGCAGGTACTTCGCGTTGCGGTTCTTGTCGTAGTCGAAACTGATGAAGATGGTCTTCTTCGCCATGGCGGTACTCCGTTGGGTTTCTGCTGACTCGGGCTGAAAGAAGCCTGCATCTAGCCCGTGTCAACCCCGAACGGTCGATGACATCGACTGGAGTCCGTGAGCCGCAGAGTTGAGGCCCCGGTGGTGTGCGAAAGCAGTTGGTTCTGCACCCCCTGCTGAACAGGGGTTGTGCACCCCGTCGCTGACAGTTCGGCACGGAGGGGCTTGTGAACCCCCCAAGCACCCATCTTCGGTGAGGGCTTAGGAACGGGCCGCTACGTTCGTGTCTTCTTCGCGTCCCTCTGCTTGATGCTGTCTCGCTTCGTCGTTGGGATGGACTTGAACAGGTCGTCAACGAGCTGCTCGCTGGCGATCAGCCGTTCAACGATGATGTTGAGGAGTTTGAACAAAGGCGTCGGTTGGATGGCCTCGTTCAACACGATGTGTCCGGGGTGGATCGCCTTGCCGCCCGCCACCCTGAGAGCATCCATCGCGTTGCAGACCTTCTCGGGCAGACCGCGTGCCTTGAGGTCGCCGATGAGGTTGCTCAAGTTGCCGCTCTTCTTGCCTAGTAGCTTGAGCACCAGCGTTTCCGTTGCAAGGCGAAGCAACGCCACCGCCGCCCTGGGCGACTTCTGAGAGATGCTCTGGGCCTCCTCGTAGAGACTTCGCACATCCTCGGGCATGTCCTCATGGGGCGGCGGGCCAAGGCCGGTGTCAGGGAAGACCTGGGTCTCCAAGTACCACATCGTCAGGCCGTGACAGTTGCTACACTTCGCCAACCGAATCGTCGTGTCGGTCAAGGCGGCGTCGTCGCCAAACAACTGCACCCCATTCAGAGTCATGCCAGGGGTCGTAGCCGCCGCACCAACAGCGTCCCCGTACCCCCACAACATTTGCTGGGCCAAAACGTCACAGTGGGGGCACGTGAATGACCTTGATGGGAACGACGGTGCAACGTACTTGGCCATATCGTCCCTGCGAGTGGGGTCAGCGGCACCGTCTGTTCTACACGTCGTCGGTTTGCAGTGCCATCTCCGCGACCATCCCCTTCAAGAGCCTGCGTTGTGCCGTCGAGAGCTTGGGCCATGCGGTGACAATCTCTTGCATGCTGGGCTCTACCTCGGGCACGTCCAGTTCAACATCCACGAGATCGCCAAGCCCGATGCCGAAGTAGCGGGCGGCTCGGGAGAGCACCGTCATGCTAAGCCCTACCCGGCCGTTCTCGTGCTTGCTGAGCTCTCCAACACAACGCTCCCAACTTGGCGGAGCTTGCGAAGCTCCGGGGCATTGATCCCCCGTCCCGTTGCTGCGGAGAACGACTGGAGCAGCGTCTTGTTCCGGATGCGATCGAAGCCCCTCGGGGCTAGGGACTGCTTGATGGCCTCCATTTCCTCGCTAAGATCGAATTCGGATGACCACGTTGCTGCCACCAACAGTTCTGCCACCGTCAACTGCCGCCCCGAACTGTTGATCCGCTCGAACACCGGAGCGACTTCATCGATGTCCATGTTGCTGAGCGTGACCGCCGCGATCTTGTAGTCCTTGACCGCATTCAGAAGCCGCTCCGCGACCTCGATCAGGTGGTCAGCATCGTCTGCCGCATGAAGTCGTCCGCACTCCTTGATGAAGTCCTTGGTTTCGAGCAGCCGGTTCATGGGGAAGTGGTGCGGTGCGAGCGGAGCGTCCGTGCGATGGAAGAAGGTCTCGGTCTTGAGGTCGAACGCAACGGCCCAGTTGGATTTGGGGTTCTTGCCGTCCCAGAAGAGCACACCGCACAGAGTTGAGAGTCTCTGTTGTCCGTCGAGCAGGTAGTTGGTCGGATACTCTTCCGGTCGCTCATCTACCGCCAGATCGCCAATCGTCCGATGAGAGGCCAACTTCTCCTTGGTGAACCAGAGCAAGACGCTGGAGATGGGATAGCCCCGGTAGACGCTATCCCAGAGGTCGAGGATGTCCCCCCGCTTCCACACGAAGGGCCGCTGAAAGCGGGGGAGCTTGATGTCCGCCTCCTTGACCTTGCGGACGAGCGACTCCACTCGCAGAACGAGGCTGTTGCAAACGTCGACCGAAGGATCGTCTTTGCGGATCGAACGTGAGATCATGGAGTTGCAGTCAGTGGAGGCGTGATGGGTGGCAAGAGCGGTTCCGGCAAATCCAAGGGCGTTGACGCTTCAGGACAAGGTTCGCTCGCTCTCGGGCTGGGTCCTCGGCGGGCGACTGTTGAGGATGCGGCTGACACGCAACACGCGACCGCAGTGGTGTTCGACGATCCTGCACCCGATCGCATTCTGGTGGGGTCGATGCTGCTGGGCGAGTTCCTGCAGCTCCACGGCTACGCCTGGATCCGCGACATTGGTGAGATCGTCCGAGGACTGGACTGGTCGGCCTACGTTGCGCGATACAAACCGTCGATCAGACGGCCGTACCATCCTGCTGCGCTTGTGGGGTTAATCTGGCTGGGCCACATGCACGGGCGAACCTCGTTGCGGCAGATGGCAGATCTTGCGCGCAAAGACCTGCGGGCGTGGTGGCTTACCGGTGGAGTGATGCCGGACCATTCGACGTTGTCGCGTTTCATCAATGGGCACGCCACGGAGTTGACCGAGGCGACGTTCGAGGAGTTGACGCGCACGGTGCTGCGAACGCTCGGGAGCCGAACTGCCGAGCTGTCGATCGACGCGACGGTTGCCCAGGCTGCGTGCTCGCGGCTGCGGTTGCTCAAGCAGGAGGCTGCCGCGGAGGCCGCGCGACAGGCCCGTGCCGCTTCGGATCGGGATAGCGGCGATGCGGGGCTGCGCGCCAAGGCCCTGGCTGCGGAGCACGTGGTTGAGACAGTGACCGCTCGAAATGACCAGCGAGCCAGAAAGGGTGGCAAGAGGGCGGCGCAGATCTCACCGACCGAGCCGGACGCGGTGGTGCAGAAGCTCAA
>Ga0209992_10004056_pt1 | contig 11813 bp, 11 predicted proteins | sample 2SBtaG_2_FD_182564 | JGI IMG/M metagenome (GOLD analysis project Ga0209992, IMG submission 182564) | Deep subsurface microbial communities from Kolumbo volcano to uncover new lineages of life (NeLLi) - 2SBTROV12_ACTIVE470 metaG (SPAdes)... | ecosystem: Environmental > Aquatic > Marine >... | reverse complement strand
TACTACTTGGTTAATTTTATGACCTGTAACTTCTTGAAACATTTGAGCATAGCAAGTAGTTTGTATATAATATTCGTACATGTACTCGTCAATCTGAGGTTTTCTTTTTGTTTTGTAATCTATGATAGATAATTCTCCATTATATTCAGCAATCAAATCACTAGTTCCTGCAACTTTTAGATTATCTGAATACATTCGTTGTTCTATACATGTAACATTGGAAATATTTTCAAGTAATGGTTTTAGATTGTTAAAATGAGCAATAGGTAACAAATCAAATTCCTCCATTGCCAAATTATTACTCAAATAGTCTTCAATCATTTTATGGGATTGAGTTCCAATGTCTTGAGCTTGTTTTGTAATGTATTCATGTGCAGGTTCATTTTCTTTCCACATTGCCAATCCATTTTTTTTATGTTCAGGCGCAGTAGCTGACAAAATAGTACTAATTGAAGGATATACCTTGTCGAATTTTGTTTGGTACCAATGACCATCTTCTCTATCTAATAGTATAGGTTCTCGAACTTTTAACATCTGTGTAAAATTTGCCATTAAAATTTTCAAACTATAGCAGTTATTGAATGATTTGGAGAAACAAAATGTTATGAGATCATTTTTTTGAATTTTTCATATTCAGATCTTGTTTTTACAAATTGATCTGTTACAATTTTTCTCAATGTGAATAAATTGTCCATTTTTTTATTGATGATGGAGATAGATTCATTAAAAATTACAGTGTCATTAAATTCTTCATTTGGATATACTGTATATTCAAAAAATTCTGAATCAGTTTGAATTTGTAGCTTGAATCCCATTAGCAACCCCAAATCATCGTGTTTGTTTAGAAATCCAGTCAGGCCAGCTCTCAAAGAAGGATCATTTGGAAGAGAATGGTATCTTGAATCCTGTTCACTTTCATCTATTATGCAAGCAACAGGCTTACCCTGAGTGTGTAAAACTGTTGAATTGTGAGTAAGTACAAACTGTTCTGAATCAGGCATTTTATCTAAAGGCATAATTAGAGTTCAGGGGTTTCATTAATAATTTTTTTAGTAAACTCAAAAATTATTCTTCGTCAGGCTCATTTGCCTTGTCTCTAACTTTTTTCATAACGCAGAATTTACCTAAGGTCTTTTTCCATCCCATGATACACATACACAGCACCGATTCTTAAGTGTGTTTGATAAATCAAGCAGACCCCAAGGTAATTACACAGTATCATATGTTCATTAATGGTAAATTTACCTCAAATCGTATTCATGAAATTTTGCAATAATTGTGACACTAGGCTCGTACAAAGTTATGAAGATGTAGGAGGTCCTTGGGTTTGTCCCAAATGCAATCCTGAAAAAATCCAGGTCAAAGTGCCAACATATGGAGTAAACTATTCGGGCAGAACAAAACAATGCTCCAAAGGATGTGGTGCAGAGATTTACTGGGATGAAGGTTTCAAATCAGATAGTGGAAAATTTATTCCAATCGATTCAAGAACAGATGAACCGCATAGATGTGATGGTCCATCAGAGTCAGGAGAATATTTCCCTGATGAAATTAAAAAATATTCAAAACTAAAAGTAAAAGAGCCAACTCCAAGTATTCCAATTCCTCAAAGTATTCTATATGACATTAATAAAATTCCAAAATCATTAATTGAAAATGACGGAATAATTCGAGAAATTATTCAAGGACATAAAGAAGAGTCACTTGCATTAATTCACTATCAGCGATTAATTGCTCCAGAGGCTGAAAAAATCCCCATAGAATCACTGAAAGATGTTCTGTCAGAAAACATCCTAAAAGGATTAGAAAAATATGGATTCACAGGATTTTTGCCATTTCAAGAAGAATCAATTAGAGAGATTCTAAAGGGAAACAACTCTATCATTTCAGCACCTACAGGTTCTGGAAAAACAGAAGCCTTTGCCATCCCTGTTTTACAAAAAATTTCAGAAAATCCATCCCCAGGAGTTTTCACATTACTGGTATACCCACTTAATGCACTAATTGATGACCAAGTTTCAAAAATTGCAGATTTAATTCAAAAATGTAAACTGGGAGGCAAGGTAGGAGTTTATTCAATTCATGGAGGTCAGAGCACAGAATACAAAGACATGATAATATCAGATGCAAGTAGCAAATCTCTAATTATTGCAACAAATTTTGATTTTATCAATTACCATTTGATTTTACAAGACAAGAAATGGAATGAATTATTCAAGAATGCAAAAATCATAGTCATGGATGAAGCACATTCGTATACGAGTTTTCATGGGTCTAATGTGTATCATGTTCTAAAAAGAATGAAAAGATACATGGGCAAAGTTCAGTTTGTAGGTTCGTCAGCAACATTGGATAATTCAAAAGAATTCTTCTCAAACATGTTTGATTTACCTGAAGAATCTTTTTCATATATCAAAAGTCAATTTAGAAGAAAACAAAACATGCACATGTTCTTTATCATGCCAAGAAAGTTTAGACAAAGAACTACCATGGAGATGTTATCATCAATTTGTTTTAAAAATAAAACAACACAGCTTGTGTTTAGTAATTCCCATAATGATGCAGAGTTTCTTGCATCAAATGTAGAGACAGGAAATGATGGAATCAGAATTCAAATTCATAGAGGCGGTCTTGATCAAAGAGACAGAAAAATGTATGAATCACAAATGAAGGCAGGAGAATTAGATGTATTATCATGTACACCAACATTAGAGTTGGGGATAGATATTGGACATGTAGATGTTGTAATATCTGCATTCAAAAACGAGTTTGACTCTTTTATTCAAAGAATAGGAAGAGCAGGCAGAATGGGTCAAAAATCATATGCAATTTGTGTCTTTGATCCTGATGATGCAGCATGCCACTATTTTGCACGTCATATCGATGAATATCTAAAACAAGACCACATAATTCCTATCAACAAGAAAAATCCAATTATTTCGGACAGACATGTAGAGTCTGTAGAAATTGAAAAGCAGGCAGCAAATGAATCAGATAAAGCACAATTCTTTGATTTTGCAAATAGTGTCAATCTAAGAGGATCATCAGGGGAAATTGCAATCTATTACAATTCTAGAAAAATAGGCACAAGGGGTGTGCCTGTAGGATACTATCAACTGCACCAAAAGGCGATTTATCATTTTAACAAACAAAACTATGAAGTAAATTCTCTAATAAAATCTCAAAATGGTGCAAGAGCATACCTAGTCAGATCAAATGAGAAAGGAAAAAGGACAATGCCAATTGTCAAGACATCAATCATTCAAACATCAGAAGGAAAAGCAATTCATAGAGAGATTAATGTCAAATCCAAAAAAATCTCATTACGATATGGAATAATTTCACTTGATAGAACCATTACAGGATACATGAAGGGAAATTATAATGAATCAGCAGACAAGTTTACAAGATATAATGGAAGCAATATTTCAGGTTGGAGAAATTTCCATTGGAAATCAAAGCATTCATCAGTGAGCATTACAATCCCACAAGAGTTTATTTCAAAAGCAATTTCAGATTCTAAAAGTCCAATTGTTAATGATTCAAGAGTTCACACTATTTCGCACATCTTAGTTAATGCCAGTAAGATTTTGACAAAATCAGAATCTAGTGATATTGATGTTTATTATGAAAAGGGCATTATCTATCTTTATGACAATTCATCAGATGGATTTAATGGATGTAGTAAGATAATCTATGAAGAATTTGAAAAAGTATTAAACACTGGATTCTCCCTCTTACAAGATTGTGATTGTCCAACTGACAAATCTCAAAAAGATGAAAAAGGATGGGGAGGATGTCCTAAATGTACATTTACTACAAACTATTGTCAGACAAAAAATAAAGAGTTAAACAAGAACAGCGCAAAAGAATTTTTTTCGGCTTTTCAATAATTTCAGTATTCCAACAATAGTTTAGAAAATTAGGAGAAGAAAACAAACATCACTAGAATAATGTTGTTTTCCTTCTTTTACTGTAATGAATAATGAACATCACAAAACAGCACAATGCCATTTGGTAATGTTTTAGCAGTTATGGAATGACCATCTTTCAAACCTTTTCCACAGACATAGCATTCCACTTTACTTACCGAAGTGGAAACAGACTGTGATTTTAGAATCTGCATATCTTGCATGATTGTGTTAACCCCCTGCATAGTGATTATACTACGATCAACTAGACTATAAAGGTACCGTACTATACCGTAATGAATATACGCCTGAAAAATCAACATTTTCAGACAAAAATTGAGAGATCAGAATCATCTCATCACTTTAAATAATAAACCACCAGAAATTTGTCTATGGGTGGACACCTTTGGAAAGACTCAAGCAAAAGTAATACCTCTAGATTTATCTGAAAACCAATTTCAAATTTACAATAAAATTTCAAGAAACTATTCACATTCTTTTCTATTTGAATCCCTAACAGGTCCAGAAGTTCTTGCTGAGACATCTGTAATGGGTTTTGATCCTAAAATAATTCTCAAAGGATATTCAGACAAGGTAGAAATTATTCAAAATGGGAAAACACAAACCATTCAAACTACAGACCCATTTTCAGAACTAAAAAAATTATTAGGAAAATCTGATGATCAAAGTTATAGATATCTAGGAGGGGCAGTAGGAGTAGTAAACTATGACGCAATTAGACTAGTAGAAGAAATCAAAGATTCTCACAATTCTCCACAACCATTAATTGAATTTGGGATTTATGATGACGGAATTTTGTATGACAAAATTCATGAAAAATTATTCTATTTTTATCATGATGAAAATAGATTTGATAAATTTGTAATGGATGAAGGAACATTTGGGGAATTTCATGCAAGTAAAGTAACACCAAACATGGATGAAACAAAATATTCTGAAATTGTAAACAAGGCAAAAAAATACATTCATGATGGAGATATTTTCCAAGTAGTATTATCTAGGAAGTTTGCATTTGATACAAATGGAGACTCACTTACTCTATACAAAACATTAAGAAAATTAAATCCATCACCATACATGTACCATCTAAAACAAGATACCAAAACAATTATCGGAGCATCTCCTGAAATGTTAGTTCGAATTACAGATGACAAAGTAGAGACATTCCCAATTGCAGGGACTAGAAAAATTACAGATAATGAAGAAAAAAACAAGGCATTATCTGAAGAATTAATTCATGATGAAAAAGAACTAGCAGAACACACAATGCTTGTAGATTTGGGACGAAACGATATTGGTAGAGTTTGTAAATATGGAACCGTTCACCCAGAATCATTAATGGAGATAAAGAGATTCAGCCATGTTCAACATATTGTCAGTCATGTAGTGGGCAATTTGGCACCTGGAAATGACATGTTTGATGCTTTTCAGGCAGTATTTCCTGCAGGAACAGTTTCAGGGGCACCAAAAGTTAGAGCCATGGAAATAATTGATGATTTAGAAACAGAGGCAAGAGGACCATATGCAGGAGCAGTAGGCTATTTCTCATACAACGGATGCTGTGATTTTGCAATTGCAATTAGAAGCATATTCATTGAAAATGACAAAGGATTTGTCCAATCTGGAGCAGGTATTGTTTCAGACTCTATTGCAGAAAACGAATTCAAAGAAACAGAACACAAGGCAGGAGCTATGCTTCAAGCATTAAAGGAGGCATCAAGTTGAAATTTTTAATCATTGACAATTATGATTCATTCGTATACAACATTGCACAGTATCTAGGAGAGTTAGGAGTAGAGTGTGATGTTATCAGAAATGACAAAATCACCCTAGAACAAATTAAAGAAAAAAATTATGATGCGATAATTATTTCTCCAGGACCAGGAACGCCAGAAGACAGAAAATATTTTGGAGTGTGTTCTGATGTAATCAAAGACATGGGGCCAAATACCCCAATCTTTGGAGTATGTCTAGGACATCAGGGAATCATCGATGCGTTTGGGGGCAAAGTTGTCAACGCAGGATGTGTAAGACATGGAAAGACTAGTCCTGTAAATTATGTCGATTCAAAATTATTTGCAGATGTAAAAAATCCGTTTAGAGCAACAAGATACCACAGTTTGGTCGGAGACAAAACAATCATTCCAGAAACATTAGAAGTGATTGCAACAGCATCAGATGATGGAGAAGTGATGGCCATTCAACATAAAGAATACCTCATTCAAGGAGTGCAATTTCATCCTGAATCAATAATGACAGAAGACGGGAAAAAGATTCTGGGTAATTTCATAAAACAAGTAAAGGAGAGACAAAAATGATTTCAGAGATAATTTCAAAGCTGCAAGAAAAAACAGATCTCACATATGATGAAATGAATCAATTGATGACAGAAGTATTATCTGGCAAAACAAATGATGAGCAAAATGCAGATTTTCTATCATCATTAGCAGAAAAAGGAGAAACTGATGATGAACTATTAGGAATGCTTGACAAAATGCAAGAATTCTCACTCAAAATTGAGCCTAAAAATCAAGGAACAATCATTGACATGTGTGGTACTGGAGGAGACAAACTACAAACATTCAACATTTCAACTACAGCATCATTTGTCGTAGCAGCAGCAGGTGGAATAGTAGCAAAACACGGGAATCGGTCTAGTTCAGGAGTATCAGGAAGTGCAGATATTTTTGAATATTTTGGATATGACTTTAATTTAGAACCTCCAAAAATTGCAGACATTTTAGAAAAACATAACATCTGTTTCATGTTTGCACAAAAATTTCATCCTGCAATGAGACATGTATCAGCAGCTAGAAAACAACTAGGGAAAAGAACGGCATTTAATCTTCTAGGACCATTATCAAATCCTGCAGGAGTAAAAAATCAACTAGTAGGAGTTTTCTCAACAGAATATCTAGACAGATTACCATTAATTCTAAAAAGAAAAGGGGCTGAGAACATCATGACAGTTCGTTCTGATGATGGAATGGATGAATTTTCAACTAGTTCAACTAATAGAGTTTGCATATTAAAAAATGACAAAGTGTTGATGAATGCAATTGATCCTGAAGTAGTTGGATTGCACAAATCATCTCTTCAAGATATTCAAATTAAAACAAAAGAAGATGCAATAAAGTCATTTGTTGGAGTTTTGAACAACACTGCAAACCAAGCAATGATTGAAACTACTGCATTAAATGCAGCCGGGGGATTAATCGTTGCCAATATTTCTAAAAACTTTGAGGAAGCTGTAGAATTGGCATTAAATACAATAAAAAGTGATAAAGCATTTTCATTATTAGAGAAATTTGTTCAAGATACTGGAGATATTTCAAAATTAAAGGAGATTAGTAATGGCTGAAAATATTTTACGAAAACTTGTAAACAACTCTCAGATGGCAATCGATGACGGAGTTTATGATGTAGATGTAGATTTGCAAAAATCAAGTAAAGATTTCATCCAAATTATAAACACAAATCCCCATGCAACATTACTTACAGAAATTAAATTTTCATCACCATCATTAGGTAAAATCAAGACACTAACAGATCCTGCAAGTATTGCAAAACAAATGATTGCAGGAGGCTCAAAAGCACTATCAGTTTTGACTCAGCCACATCTTTTTCAAGGCTCACCAGAGTATTTCATGAAAGTAAGAGAAACAGTAGACGTTCCAATGCTCATGAAAGACATAATGATTGATAAAATACAGATTGATGCAGCAAAGAAGATAGGTGCAGATTACATGTTGGTAATACAGTCATTGTTTGATCAGAAATTCCTCTCAGATATTGATGAATTCGTAGATTATGGGCATAAACAAGGTTTACAAATTTTGCTTGAAGTACATACAAAGCAAGAACTAGAAAATGCATTAAAAACAAAAGCAGATCTAATTGGAATAAATAACAGAAATCTCGATACACTGGAAATTGATCTCAAAACTACAGAATCAATTCTTTCAGGAGTAGAAAAATCAAGACCAATCCTATCAGAAAGTGGAATCAATACTCCAGAGGATATCCAATATCTAAAAAAGTGTGGAGCAGATGCATTCTTGATAGGTTCAAGCATAATGAAAAGTGGCAACATTGAAGAACAAGTAAGAAAATTGGTGAATGCATATTGAAATATCCTAAAAACGGTCGATTTGGAGAATTTGGTGGAAAATACATTCCAGAAACATTAGTTCCAGCAATCGAAGAATTAGAAGAAAATTATCTTAAATTTAAAAACGATAAAAAATTCAAAAAAGAACTAGATTATTATCTCAAGGTTTACGCCGGAAGACCAACTCCATTATACTATGCAAAAAATTTATCAGAAAAAATAGGAGGTGGTAAAATCTATCTCAAACGAGAAGACTTGCTTCATGGAGGAGCTCACAAAATCAACAACACGCTAGGTCAAGCACTTCTTGCAAAAAAAATGAACAAAAAAAGAATCATAGCAGAAACAGGTGCAGGACAACATGGTGTTGCAACTGCCATGGCATGTGCAGCACTTGGAATGAAAGCCGAAGTATACATGGGATACAGAGATACAATCAGACAAAAACAAAATGTATTTCGAATGAACATGCTAGGTTGCGAAGTTCATCCAGTAAAATCAGGCTCTAAAACTCTCAAAGATGCAATTAACGAGGCAATTCGTGACTGGATTACCAATGTAGAGAACACATACTATTTGTTAGGATCAGCAGTTGGTCCACATCCATACCCTGTAATGGTAAGAGACTTTCAAAGTGTAATTGGTAATGAAATTAAATCACAAATGAAGAAAATTAACAACAAAACTCCAGATACAGTAATTGCATGTGTTGGGGGCGGTTCTAATGCAATTGGAACATTTTATCCATTAGCAGATACTAATTCAGAAATTATCGGTGTAGAAGCTGCAGGTCACGGATTAAAATCAAAAAGACATTCAGCAACATTATCAGCTGGTAGTAAAGGAGTCTTGCATGGAATGATGACATATTTGTTACAAGACAAAGAAGGTCAAGTTACAGAAACACATAGTATTTCAGCAGGATTAGATTATCCAGGAGTAGGTCCTGAGCATTCATACTATAAAGACACAAAACGAGTAAAGTATCATTCAGCAACAGATGCAGAAGTTATTGATGCATTCTTAATGTTAACAAGAACAGAAGGAATTATTCCAGCTTTGGAATCATCTCATGCAATTGTAGAAGCAATCAAAGTTGCAAGAAAAAGCAAAAAATCTGAATCAATTGTAGTAACTCTTTCTGGTAGAGGAGACAAAGACATCGAAGAAGTACAGAATTATTTGAGTAAGCATGACAAGAATTAAAGAAAAATTTGCAGAGTTGGAGGCCAAAAACCAAAAGGCATTGATTTCATATATCATGGCAGGTTTTCCAAATGAAAAAGCAACCATTTCTACAGTACGAGGACTTGTAAAAGGAGGTGTAGACATTATCGAATTAGGATTTCCATTTTCTGACCCGTTAGCTGATGGTCCTGTAATTCAAAATGCAAGTACCATATCTCTTGAAAAAGGAACAAAAATAGTAAAATTTTTCACTCTTGTAAAAAAGATTAGAAAAGAAACTGACATTCCATTAATCTTAATGACATATACCAATATTCTATATCATCAAGGTTATGCAAAATTCATTTCTGAGGCTAAAAAAGCAGGAATTGATGGTTTTATTCTACCGGATATGTCAATTGAAGAATCAAGAGAGTATCTAGAGGCTGCAAAAAGCAATGCAGATACAATATTTCTAATTTCTCCAAATACCAGTAAAACAAGAATTCAAAAAATTACCAAAGCATCGTCGGGATTTTTGTATCTTGTTGCAGTATTTGGAACAACTGGAGTGAAATCAGGAATTAAAAAATACACATTGGATGCAATAAAACAAGTAAAAAAACAAACCAAAGGAAAAATTCCAATAGGTATTGGATTTGGAGTTTCTACACCAGATGATGTAAAAAAATACATCAAGGCAGGAGCAGATGCAGTAATTGTAGGAAGTGCATATTTGAAATTAATTGAAAAGACTCCTCAAAAACAACTAGAGTCAAAGATTGCATCATTTACAAAAAGTCTCAAAAAACAAACTATTCTAAAATAATTTAATCGTCTAAGTTGGCGGTCAGATTTTCTAACGTTCATGGAGGGGAACTCAATTTCAGTTAATGGCCGCCAAACTAGAGGTTCTCATATTATGATACATTAAGAAAAATAAAAAAACAGCGGTCAAGAATTCTAAAATCCATTTGAAAATCAAGGAAATAACTCACAAGTGTAAAGATAATGCATATACCAAATGATTAGAGAATTTATGAATTATTTTTACGATCATGTAAGATTCTTGCTTCTTGCCAAGAATACCAAATTAAATTCCAGGTTAAATCATCTATTTCTTGTCGTTGTTTATCAGTTATTTGACTACCACGCAAATTAAAAATAATTTTTCCACGCATTGTTCCTAATCTCACACCCAACATTACACATTCTCTATAGTTTTTAGGCAACATTTTACCTCTAAATGTGTCAGATGAAGAATCAAAAGAATCAAAGTGTTCAGGTTTCCATTGAAAATTTGATTTGTTGAAAACTTCTAGAACCAAAGATATTGTATCATAATCAAGCTTTTTGTTCTTTAATTTTTCTTTGATTAAATCCTCAGAGACATTTTTTAATTCTCTACTAAGTTTTTTCTCCAATTCTTTGTAAGATTTTGATTCAGAATTTTCACTCAATGAAATACGAATTAATTTCCCTTATTTATGAAAACCAGATAATTCAGGCACAAAAATGAGAGTATTTAGAAGAAAGATAATTGATTTTGATTTATGGATGAAGGGCAAATTATTGTTCCATTGTTGATTGTGGCGGCAGTTGGAATTTTTGTAGGTTCCAGAATATGGTTAATGTTTAGAAAATAGATAATTTTGAGCGAGTCAAAATTAGTGTGGAGACTAGACCAATACTCAAAATACTCAAGGCCAAAAATCCAAATTCAGGAATTACTTTGGTACCCATAATTTTAATTTCATAGGAATCTGTAGAGATAGGAATTATTAGTTTTGTACCTGAGGATGTAATTTCAGATTCAAAACTAGTCATTGTACCATCAACTAAAACTGCATTTGGGTTTTCAATTAATTCTAAAGGTAGCAAAAATGTAATTTGCTCATTTTGGCTAGTTCCAGAAATTCTAAAGGTTAAACTTTTGTCATCAGGATTAACATGAACTGCTTGTTGTAGATTTGTATCAAGGATGTATTTTACTTCAAATCCCACACCGTCTTCACTATATCCAGAACCTATGTTATGAATGGATTGTACACTGCCAGGATCTTTTATGACATATACAATTCCATTCATCCAAGGATGAAGACTACAATAATAATAAAAATCACCAAGGTCATCAAACTGTCCAGTGTAAGATTCACCTGCTGTGAAAAATCCGCTATCAAATACACCATCTACTTCAAATTCACCTGTTTCATAACTATCTGCGGAAACTGAAGTAATAGTATGAAATGCAGTGTCAGCATTATGCCACGTTACAGAATCGCCAGGAGAAATTGTAATTATTCCAGTAGTAACTCCTGTTGATGTTTCAGACCAGAAAAAAGGAGCGCCAGGATCTGATGCACCTGTTGGAATCTTTATGTCATAAGTTTCAGCAAAAGCCAATCCTTCAGAACTAGCAATTAGTGTAACAATTAGTGGAAGTACAAAAACAGAATATCTCATATGAAAATAGAACAACATCCAGTATTTCAACTAATCATGATCGACAAAACATACAAAAACCAGATACTCGTTAGTTTAATGTGCAGACGAAGTTTATTTTTGTCACAGGTGGTGTGATGTCTGGCCTTGGAAAAGGCGTA
>Ga0209992_10004055_pt1 | contig 11825 bp, 10 predicted proteins | sample 2SBtaG_2_FD_182564 | JGI IMG/M metagenome (GOLD analysis project Ga0209992, IMG submission 182564) | Deep subsurface microbial communities from Kolumbo volcano to uncover new lineages of life (NeLLi) - 2SBTROV12_ACTIVE470 metaG (SPAdes)... | ecosystem: Environmental > Aquatic > Marine >... | reverse complement strand
TCAAACAAGCCAAGCGTGGCGATGCACAGGCGCAATACGCACTTGCTGTTATGTATGGCTCAGGTATCAAAGTCAATGAAGACAAACGCCGATCTATTAAATGGCTTACCAAAGCTGCGATAAACGACATCCCAAAAGCTAGGCAAAATCTATACGGCTCTTATTTGTGTGGCACAAAGCTGTCTATTTCTCAAGTTGCACGAGTTTAAAAGGTGAATTGGCTTTAGCCAAGAGAGATTGCCCTGGGGTGAATTTTAAGAATTTAGTTAGTAGGCCAAACAAAGTAACAAGAATATGAAAATAAATAAAGATCCTTATGATTTAAATAGATTTTTGCAGGCGCAAAAGCAAGATTATGCCATAGCGCTAGATGAGATCACCCAAGGGCAAAAGTATTCACATTGGATGTGGTACATCTTTCCACAAATAAAAGGGCTAGGGCGTAGCCATATTGCACAGAAGTATGCAATTAGCAATGTAGAAGAGGCTAAAGTTTATCTTGCAGATTCAGTACTTGGAGCGAGACTAGTTGAGTGTTGCGAAGTATTGCTAAATTTAGACAGTAGTTATACAGCTTCTGAGATATTTGGCTTCCCCGATGATCTTAAGTTTAAATCATCCATAACGTTGTTTGCTAGTATTTCAAACTATGGTTCGGTTTTTCATAGAATTATTGAGCATTATTTTGATGGCGAGTTAGATGACAAGACGATCTACCTCCTGAAAAGATAATCAATTTAGAAAACTAAATAGTGCTAAGAAAATTAGACAAATTGTAACCGAAACCAAATAAGCAACGGTGTAGTGTGTTTATAAAGAAAATAAATATTTCTTAATGGTATATTATTCAAATGGCATTTGATAAAGAAAAAATTAAATTAAATTATTCAACTGCAAATGACAATGTAGCTGAAGAATTTTATATTCCTGTTTTAAAGGAAGCAGTTAAGCATGATATTGCAGTAGGCTACTTTACTACTCATGGCCTATTAATGATTTTACAGGGCATAGAGGGTCTAGTAAAGAATAATGGAAGGATGCGCATATTGATTGGCGACCCTTTAACTCCAGAAGAATATGATGCCTTGGATGATAATGAATATACCAATAATAAATTTGATGAAATATGGTGTGAAATTTTTAACGGGGATTTTTCAGAAATTGAACAATATCGTTTGAAGATATTTAGCTGGTTGTGTAATAAAGGTTATTTAGAAATTAAATACGCCTCAAGAGCTGGTGGAATGTACCATAAAAAAATTGGTCTTCTAGAGGATGAGAATGGTGATCAAGTTGTATTCAATGGTTCAATGAATTTAACAAGGAGAGCTTTAGTATCCAACGAATATAACCCAAATGGCAATTCAGAAGAGTTTTCTGTTTATCCTAGTTGGGTTAATGGTTTTTACAATTGGGGTAAGCCAAAAATTGAAGATTTTGAAAAAGTATGGAATGGAAATGAACCTAATACAAGAGTTGTTAATTTGCCATCAGAAGCTTATCAAAATATAAAAAAACATTACCAAGATCCTGATTTACCAAGGCCGCCTACTAATCCTCCTGAATCGGAATTACCATATGATCTAAGAGCCCCTCAAGAAAAAGCGTTAAGAAAATGGCAAGATAATAATTGTAAGGGAATTTTGGCATTAGCAACAGGCTCAGGTAAAACTATTACGGCTATTCATGCCGCAGTTGAAGCTTCAAAAAAAGAAACATTGTGCGTTATTATTTCTGTTCCATATATAGTGCTTGCAGAGCAGTGGCTAGAGGTCTTAGGTAAATACGGTGTAGAGCCTTATGAGTGTTTTGGAAATTCTAATAAGTGGTACCCTAATTTATCAAGTGCGATTGGTAGATTTAATTTAGGTATTAAGAAGTTTTTGCCGATCATAGTTGTTAATGCCACATTAAATGGGAAAAAATTTCAAACTCAGCTAAAGAAGATTGAAAATAGTAATCATGGAAAAATTTTTATGATTTCTGACGAATGTCACCACCACGCCAATGAAAATACAATTAAAAAACTCCCAAAAGCGAAGTACATTTTAGGATTATCAGCAACCCCTTGGAACAAAGGAGATGATGAATCAAGGGCAACTTTGAAAAGTTATTATGATGATATAGTTTACAAATATACTTTAGATATGGCTCTTAAAGATGGCTGGCTATGCCCATATTCATATCAAATTCATGAAGTAGAAATGAATGAAGTGGAGGAGGAAGAATACCTAAGACTAACTAGACTTATTAGCTCGCTATATAAACAAAAAACTGAGGGCACTTTAAGCTCTAAGGATAGATCAATACTTGATAATACAATTTTCAAAAGAGCGAGACTTCTGGACGGCATTGAAGATAAATTTAATGTTTTAGATAAAATTTTAAAATCTAAAAAACCTTCTCCTTATAAATTATTTTATTGCGGCTCTGGATTTCAAGCTAGTTATGAAGATGAATCTGAAGTTGAAAAGGATTCAATAAGAATTATTGATAGAATAATCTCAATTCTTGCAGAGAGAGACTGGAATGTATCAAAATTTACATCAGAAGAGTCACATTATGATAGAAGAAACGTTCTTCAAACTTTTAAAGATAAACAAATTAATGCTATTGCTGCAATTAAAGTATTAGATGAAGGTTTTGATGTTCCAATGTGTGATGAGGCGTATTTCACTGCAAGTTCATCGAGTGAAAGACAGTGGGTTCAACGAAGAGGTAGGATATTAAGAAAGTCGGATAATAAAAAAAGCGCCATAGTACATGATTTTGTAATTACAAAAACTTCTAGTACTGATGACTTTAAAGATCTAATAAGTAAGGAAATGGCAAGAGTTGATGCTTTTTTTAAGTCTTGCTCTAATCAGGATGACATAAAAAACCAAATTAAAACTATAAAAAATACTTATTTAATAGAAACGAAAGAGGGAGGGTGGAATGCCAGGTGATAACGAAAGTATGGATATTAGTGAAATATCTAAAATTTTGCATAATACTGCTGAGGATTATGAGGGTATTGCATCAAAAAATTTTGATGCGTATGATAAATTGATAAAAGAAATTATTTTAATTGAGAAACAGCATAAATACGGATCTACTGGTCCGGACAAGAAATTAAAAGATATTGAAAAAGAAATTGATCGTTTTATAAATACTAATGATTTTGGAGACTAGATAGTGAATTTAATAAGTCTAACAACCACTAATTGGAGAAATTTTTATGGTAAACATGAGTTAGTTTTTTCGAACAAGAAAGGTAAACATGTAACTTTAATTCATGGACAAAATGGCACAGGTAAAACAACAATGATTAGTGCTATCAAATGGTGTCTATATCGAACAACACCTGACTTTGACAAGGAAATTGATAAACCTAACATTGATAATGTGGAGATTGCTCATTGGGATACATGGAATCACAAGGTTGTAGATGGAAAGTTAGAAAAAACCACGCCCAATGAAAATAATAGTGAGTTTGAAGTTGAACTAAGATTTGAACATGAGGGCGTTGAATATCGTGCCACAAGAAAAGCTCGTCAAAAGGATATGAGAGGCATAGCTATTGCGCCTGGAAAGGATACGTTTACTCTATTTAAAAAAGATGACACGAAACAACAAAAACTTATTAATGAGCCTCAAAGCGCTATCAGCAGAATACTGCCAGGCGAATTGTCTGATTATTTTTTGTTTTCTGGGGAAACTGTCGGAAAGATGTTAGATAGTTCGGCAAACAGAGGTAATGGTTACAAAAATGCAGTCAGGGATATTTTGGGTTTCACCTTATCTGATGATGCGATAAAAGACTTGGAGCAAGTTTTACTTAAAAATACTAGAAAAAAAAATACATTAATTCAAGCTGACAATTTAACTAAAGTTTTTGGCGATAAACTTATTAAGCTTAACGAAGATAAGGAAATAATTACCACCCAATTAGATGAATTAAAACATGAATTAAAAGTAGCAGAAAATACTTATGACGAAATTACAATAAAAATCTCAGAGAGTAATCATGAAGATGAAAAAAGATTGGGGGCCGAACTTAAAGTAAAAGAAAACAGCATGAGAACTGAAGAAAAAAGAAAAAAAACATTTCTTAATGAAAAAGTCAATCTAATCGAACAATATGGTTTTGCGATCTTTGGCACTTTTCTTAATAAAGAAGTTGCATCTCTTAAACAAGAAAAATATGAAGGTAGACTTCCTGCTGGATATATAGACTCTTTTGTTCAAAAATTATTAACCCAGAACAAATGCATTTGTGAGCGAGATCTTATTAATAACACTCATGAATATAACGTGGTTGAGGCGATGTTAGATACCGCTAATACGTCATTAATCGATGATAGACTTACAGAAGCATTTAGCGCGACTGCTTTTTTTAAAGGTCGTGCAAGTAACTTTATTTCAAATCTGGAGAGAATTTCAAATCAGATTGAAGCAAGTGATCGTCTAATTAGTTCGTATAATAATGCGTGTTCAGATATAGAAAGTAAACTAAAAGGTCTTGGTAATACAAATATCGATAACCTTCTTAGGGATAGAGAAATTATTAAAAATACTATAAAAGTAAAAAGAGATGATGCAGCATCAAAACAAGTAACACTTAATTTATATATATCAGAAATTGGAAAAATTAATAAAGATATTGATAAAACCAAGACTAACAATCCCGAACTTGAGATGAGGGAAAATTATGAAAGAGTTGTTAATGTAACAATAGAAAGACTTAAGTCAAATCAAAAAAGACATGAGAAGAGTGCAATAAAACAAATAGCTCATACTGTTCAAAAAAATATATCAGAATATAGTCATAACGATCTACACGCAAAAGTTGATCAAAACTTCAATGTAAGTTTATTTGTTTCGGGTACAAATACTCAAGCGGCTGGAGTAGGTGAAGGTACTGAAATGCTTTCAAAACTGTCGTTTATAACATCTTTAATTTCTCATTCTAAATTAAGGAAAAACGCTGAGAGTTCATGGGCAGCATCAGGAACAATAGCTCCCTTTGTTATCGATGCGCCTTTTGCTGACATGGATAGGGACTATCAAAAATCGACACTAAAATTTTTACCAAAGCAATCACACCAATTAATCATATTTTTATCGAATGGTCAATGGCAAGAAGATTATGAGGAGGTAATTGGTGATTTTATTGGAAAACGATATTATTATAAAAATCATGTCAAACCTGGAAAAAAACTTACACAAAGTCCACTGCCTGTAAAAGGAAAGAAGTATGAAGTAGAGGTTGATGATTGGGATAAAGATTATTATGGTGCAACAATTGAAGAAATAAACTAGGAGGAGTGTAATGGCAACGGTATGTTTTGATAAAGAACACAGTCAGCTAGTTGACATGTTTACCAAGGCAAGTGCTGATTCAGAAAAACAGATTTTCAGCTCAAACTATGAGTTTATGATTTTTGCTGCCATGGTTGGAAGGTACACACATAGCTCATGTGATAATGTTCAAATTAACAGAGGGTCAATGCAAATAAAAGATCATACTTTTAAAGACAAACAAAGCATTGCTTACCTTTTGGCGCTGGAAAGTGTTAAAGACGGAAAAATCATGAAATCTGGAAATGAAAATGAAATCTGGAAATATATTGAAAGATATGCATATTTAGGCTGTGAAGAAATAAAAAAATGGATAATTAATAGCCCAATTGAAGATTTACATGATGTGGTTTTAGAAAAAATAATGGAAGCTGCTATTCCACTTGCTGAAAATGAAGTTAACTAAGATTGATAGATAAATTATTAGGAAGTTAAATTTAACTTCCATTGTTAATTTTTTAATATATAATTGACATAAATTAATAACTTGTTTTGTTAAATTATGTCAGATTTTTTCCATTCTTTTAATGCTGTACGCGGTATTCAAGCAGGTAGGCCTTGCTATATAGCAATGTGTCCTATGCGCATTATTCCAAAGATTTTTGTATTCGATGAAGATGAAGTTCCTGCTGAGTTAAGGGCTCAAAGAAAATTAAATAAAGGTCGAATTCCTGAAATGACCAATTATTTAATTGAAAATCGTAATGACTACACTCTTTCATCATTAACCGCCTCAATTGACGGCGAAACTGAATTTGTACCAATTGATAATCAGTCTGGTGCAAATATCGGAACATTAAAAATATCGATGGATGCGCAAATCCTTCTAAATGATGGTCAACATAGAAGGGCTGCCATTGAAGAGGCTGTGAACAATAATACTGAATTAGGTCATGACCATATTTCTGTGGTTTTCTTCTTAGATGACGACCTTAAAAGAAGTCAACAAATGTTTGCTGATCTTAACAAGCATGCGGTTAGGCCAAGCCCATCATTGGCAACTTTGTACGATCAAAGGGAGGAGCTTTCAAATATTGCTAGAAGAGTAATGAACGAGGTTCATATCTTCAGTAGATTAACAGAAACTGAAAAGACCAGTATTTCAAATAGAAGTATTAAATTATTTACCTTAAGTGGTATTAAAAATGCAACCAAAGCTTTGTTAAATAAAGGCAAGAATGACCATATATCTGAAGATGAAATTCAACTAGCAATTGATTATTGGAAATATGTATCTAATCAAATCAAAGATTGGGAGTTGGCAGCAGATAGAAAAGTAAATAGCTGGGAATTAAGAGAGAGTTATATTCATGCTCATGGTGTGCTTCTTCATGCGCTTGGTATTTTGGGGAATCAATTAATAAATGATAAGACCAGCTGGAAATCACTTGATAAGTTATCTGGTATAGATTGGTCTAGGAGTTCAAATAATTGGAAAGGCAGAGCAGTAGTTAATGGGAGAATTACCAAATCAATTAACAATGTTAAGTTAACAACAAATCAAATTAAAAAGCTGATTGGTGTTAAGCTAATTCAAAATGAAAAAGTAATAGAAAAGGAGTTTAAAGCAGCATGAGTAGCCACGAATACAAGACCCATGGTTTGATGATAGACGACCTAGTTGTTGCAGATGAAAAACTCACTGATTTAATAAAAGAAATAGCTGATTTGTATTTAAAGAACGATAGGGCTTGGGTTGTAGGTTTTAGTGGTGGCAAAGACTCGACTGTGATTTTATCTTTAATTTTTCAAGCATTAACAACGCTAACTAAAAAGCAGCTTAACAAGAATGTGTATGTTGTATGTTCAGATACCTTGGTAGAAACACCTGTTGTTGTTGGCCTTGTTAGAGAGGTGTTAAACAATGTTCAAATGAGTGCAAATGAACAAGGCATTCCACTTGTCACACAAATGGTGGTGCCAGATACTAATAATACTTTTTGGTCTAATCTTCTAGGCAAAGGCTACCCAGCACCTACCAAAGGCTTTAGATGGTGTACTGAAAGGATGAAAATTAAGCCTGTTACTGCTTTTATTCAAGAAACGGTATCCAAGCATGGCGAAGTTATTGTTGCGTTAGGATCGAGAAAAGAGGAAAGTTCAGCCAGATCAGCTTCAATTGATAAACACAGCATCAAAGGTTCAGTTTTAGCAAGACACTCATCTTTATCTAATGCATTTACTTATATGCCAATTGAAAATTGGACGGCTGATGATGTTTGGCAATACTTATTAGGCGCGCCAACTCCTTGGGGCAGTGATAACGATCAGTTGTTTGAAATGTACAAGGGCTCTAATCAGGGAGAGTGTCCGTTGGTAGTTGATACCAAATCTCAATCTTGTGGAAACTCAAGATTTGGTTGTTGGACTTGCACTGTCGTGACAAAAGATCGAGCTTTGCATGGATTAATAGAATCTGGTGAGGAATGGATGAGGCCTCTATTGGCTTTTAGAGATGAGATGTATTTTTCATCGCAACCAGAAAACAAAGCTAAGTATAGAAATGTTAAACGACGATCTGGAAAAATTGATGTGCAAACTCGGTTTGAGCCAGGTGTTGGTAGAACAAATGAGTTAGATTATGATGAAGACGGGAATGTTAAATATGTTCCTGGGCCGTATTGGCTAAAGGTTCGTAAAGAATGGTTAGAAAAATTACTAGAAATAGAAAAAGATATAAGAAGCGAAGGTCGTTCGATTGAATTAATCACTAGAGACGAGTTGCGTGCAATTAGACAGGAGTGGATTAATGATCCAAACGAACCAGACGCATCCGACTCACTTCCAAAAATTTATAGTAAGATTTATCCAGAAGATGATATTACTTGGCAGAAAAATGATTTAGGTTTTTTTGGCGATGATGGAATAGGCGCAATTAGTAAGGTTGCACATAGTAATAATGTTTCATCTGACTTGCTGCAAAAAGTAATTAATCTAGAGATTGAAGTAAGTGGTTTAGGTAATCGCAGGGGTATTATTAATAAGTTAGAAAGCATCCTAAAGCAAGACTGGGGAAGTATGGAAGAGGCGTTAGACCATAGAATTCAAGCTAACAATGATGTTTTAGAATTTAAAGAAAAACGCGACAAGTTTCAATCAATGTTGGAGGAATACAGATCATGATCTTTAAATCACTTACATTAGAAAATTTTAGAGTCTTTGAAGGTATTCACCATATTGATTTATCTGTTAGAGATAGCGAATCTATTGTTTTATTTGGCGGCCTTAATGGCGCAGGGAAAACATCAATACTAACGGCAATACGATTGGCATTGTTTGGGCAGTCTTCGTTAGACGGAGTAAAGACAAAAAAAGCATATGAAGATGAGTTGAGAGGTTTTATTCATAAAAGCGATGATAAGCAATGTAGTCATTCTAGCGTGCGAATATTATTGTCTTATTCAAAACTTGGCAAGGATTTTGAATATCAAATTACACGTTCGTGGGGTTGTGATAGAAACGGTTTTAATGAAAAAATAATAATTCAAGAAAATGAACAAACTTTGTCTGAATTAGACAATATACAAGCACAAAGTTTCTTAAATGATTTGATACCACCAGGTGTGGCAGATTTATTCTTCTTTGACGGTGAAAAAATAAAAAATATGGCTGATGATGAGGATGGTCACGTGCTTATAGAGGCATTAAAAAAACTAGTTGGAATAGATCTCATCGATAGATCAATATATGACACTGGGGTTATTCTAAGGAAGAACAAAAAACTAGAAATATCAAAATCTGCACGTCAAGAAATTAACAACATGGAGCTTAGACTAAGGTCAATTGAAAATGATGTTGAAAACAAGTCACTAGAATATGAGAATAATTATCTAACACTTAAAACTGAGTTAGAGGCGAAGCTACAAAAGACACAACAAAAGCTTGATGAATCAGGTGGTTCATGGGCAAAAGGGCGAGATTCTCTTATTAAAGAGCAAAAAGTTCTGGAATCTCAAAGGCGTGAGTTAGGCCAGAATATTAATGAACTAATGCGTGGAGATGTTATTTTTAGTTTAGCCCCTAGTTTTATGTCAAAGCTAAATAAACAATTAGTTTCCGATCTGTCTATTATTCAATCTATAGAATTTAATGAGCAATTAGACAAGAAGTCCAAAGGTATTGCAAGTAACTCAACAGAGGTTATAAATCTTATTGAGCAGTTGAAATATGATATTTTAGAAGAGCCAAAAAACAATGTTTCTTCATACCAGTTTCATGAATTTGAAAGTACAGTAAAAAATTCCGATAAATCGAAAGACTTGTTGAAAAAGACACTTCAAAAATATGAATCCCTTGAAATTGAAATTGATAATCTTGGATTGAATATTTCTAGAGCGCCAGATGAATCACAACTTAAAAATTTATTTAAACAAGTAAATGAAATTGAACTAGAGATAGAGAAGTTAAATTTACATGGGGCCAGTATTAAGTTAGAAATAGAGTCGCTACTTAATGAAGGCATTCGTATTACGCACGAACTTGAAAAATCATATAAAGATCTTCAAGGTAACATGACAACTGAAAATATATCTAGTGCTGCAAATAAAGTTATAGGTGCAATGAAAAGCCTTTCAGATGATCTAATTCAATCAAAAATAGCTCAATTGGAGTCTGAGTTTAATAAAGTGTTTAAAAGGCTTACAAGAAAGGATGATATGGCTTATCAAGCAAAAATAGACCGTATTAGTTTTATGATTGATTTGATCGATAAAAATGGAAATAAAGTTAATAAAAAGCTAATCTCATCTGGAGAGAAACAAATATATGCTTTAGCTATGCTGGAGGCGTTAGGTAAAACTTCAGGCAAGGATTTGCCATTTATTATTGACACTCCATTAGGCAGATTAGACTCAAATCATAGGTCTAAATTGGTGAATAACTTCTTTCCAGTTATTGGCGAGCAAGTTATTATTTTGTCGACAGATACTGAAGTTGACGAGCAATTCTATGAAGACCTTAATCCATTTGTTAAGACAGCCTATGAGATCAAGTACAAAGATGGAAATAACTCAAGTACTGTAACTAAAGGGTATTTTTGGAACCAAGAAAATCAGGAGAATGAATGTGAATTGTCTGCCTAATGAAATAACGCTATCAGCTAAAGCAACCCATAAGTTTTCTTATGTAAAGAGCAAGGTGGGGGTAACGCCAAACATAATGGCTAGAGCAGCAATATTAAAAGCCTTAGAATCTAATATCGCTCCAGATTTGTTAGAGACGCCTGAGTCTCTAAGTCAAAAAATACCTAAAGATATTGCATTTGGCGAATATACAGATATTTTTAATTTTGCTATTAAGCAATATATTGATACGCACTCCTATTCTGGAGATATCAAAATACTTATTTCAAATCTAATTGAAACTGGTGCCTACAAGATTGGAAATATTAAAAAGCCTCAAGACTTAGTTAACCTTTTTTAATTATTTCATGTCTACAGATAAATACAATTACCTGCAATTAATAAAAGCAAACCAATGGGCATCAAGAGTGTTTATTAATGGCGATCCTATTACCATTACTATTAAAAATATTTTTGTTGATAATGGCGAAAAATATGTAGTATTCGTTGATCAAAATAAAGAGTGGAGAGTGCTCAAAGCAGACCTAATCGAAGTGCCAACTTTTACAATGGATTAAGTGTGTTATAATTTTTTTGTGAGGTTAATTCTTAACCAATTTGGATTAAGCGAGTGTTTCGTTTTTCAAAGTCCAAAAAACTTAAAAATAAAAAATATGAAAAAACAAAGTTATGACCTAATTGGTGATATCCATGGTCAGGCGCCTGAGTTAGTGAGGTTGCTAGAAAAACTGTCTTATTTGAACGTTGATGGCGTGTGGCAACATGCTGAGCGTAAGGTGATATTTCTGGGTGATTTTGTTGACAGGGGTGATCACCAACGAGAAGTGATTGGTATTGTACGGCCTATGATTGAGCGCGGACATGCACTCAGTGTGATGGGGAATCATGAATACAATGCGATTGCGTATTACACCAAAAACGATAAGGGCGATTACTTGCGCTCACACAATGACAAACATACTAAGCAGCACCAGAAGTTTTTAAGCGCTTATGAGAGTGATCTTGCTGAAAAGGAAGATGTTATCAAGTGGTTTAAAACATTGCCTCTATGGCTAGATTTGGCGGGTTTGCGTGTTGTGCATGCTTGTTGGGACTTTAATCTTATCTCTAAGATTGGAAAACCTATACTAACGGATGATCTGCTGCAGCAATCAGCCATTAAAGATACTTGGCAATACAATGCGATAGAAACGCTATTAAAAGGCAAAGAGATACCTTTGCCAAATGGCCAAAGTTTTTTGGATAAAGACGGTAATCCTAGAAAGCATATTCGTACTCGTTGGTGGGATAGGCAAGCCAAAACCTACAAGCAAGTATTTTTTGGCCCAGATGATGCGCTAACACACATTCCAGATGATCCAATTAGTGGTGATCATTTAATTGATTATGCAAAAGATGACA
>Ga0209992_10004053_pt1 | contig 11840 bp, 9 predicted proteins | sample 2SBtaG_2_FD_182564 | JGI IMG/M metagenome (GOLD analysis project Ga0209992, IMG submission 182564) | Deep subsurface microbial communities from Kolumbo volcano to uncover new lineages of life (NeLLi) - 2SBTROV12_ACTIVE470 metaG (SPAdes)... | ecosystem: Environmental > Aquatic > Marine > Volcanic... | reverse complement strand
GGTTAATACCTTGACTATCATTTGTCACAAATGGGTCTATAGATATATCTTCATTATCTCCAAAGAAATTATCAGTCACTACATCGCCAATCACTGTGCCAATAATTGCCCCTGCAAACAAATCTGATACCCAGTGATTGTGTCCCTTACCTTCATGAGCAAAAAGAGCTGCCGCTATCGAATAAGGGATTAAATAATCATCATAGGTTTGTTGGTAAACCCTGGCCACTGAAAACAGCATAGTTGCGTGGAACGAGGGCATAGCTGTTGCTAGCCCGGCAGACTTAAAGATTTTATCACGCTTATTGCCAAAATCTAAATTATCACAGGTGAATCCCGGCTCAATAACCTCCCCTGCATTGCCACAATTACTCAAATATCGATGCGGGCGATTTCTACCAAACAATGTCTTAAGAATTACATGTGAAGTAACATAAGAATAGGTCATCGCCTTAGCTGACAATAAAGCCGCAGCTTGCCCTTTGGCATCTGATGAGATTACTGATCCTGCATAAGCACCACTCAACCCTAACAAAAGGTAGCGGCCAGATGAACTGATGCCCGATGGAAACTTATCTCCATTAGGCTCAAAGGGAATTAAATCCAAAGCATCAAATTGATCTTCTATGTGGTTTTGATAGAGCTTTGTGGTGTACTTGTCTGTCAAAATTAAACCACCAAGAATGAGTGCATAATCTCTCGCGGCGTCAGGACTGTCAAATGGCGCTCGAACGATATCAATTAAATCATCTGGAATATCTGTAACAACCTCATTAAGAATATCACCTGCTAATGTCAAATCTAAATATTTCGATTTTTGATCTGCCTCATTAGCCCATGACTCTAAAGAGAACAGCAGAAACAACACAGAAAGAAATTTCATAAATAAATTGGCATACAAAATAAAAGAATTAGTCTAATTTATTGTTGCTATGCGCCTGTTTAAGGTGCAATATGAAATATAGTTAATATGGCATGTTATGACACTATATACAGCCTTAAAAATAACTGAGGATAACTATCATTCTGATCTTAATCAGTCCAATATTTTTTCAAAATAATTTTAATAATATAATACAAAAACCTTGGGTTGTGTTTAAAATATCTTTTCCATAACCTTTTAGGCTCAACAAACAATCTGTACAGCCACTCCAGCCCGTATTCATGCACCCAATATGGGGAAGGCTTGATTGCACCTGCTAAGAAACTGAAGGCAGCCCCAACACCAATCATGGTGCAATGTAGATTCTTCTTATTCTGTGCCATCCATTTTTCCTGTTTAGGACAACCCAAACCAACAAATAATATTTGAGTACCGCTATTGCTTATAGCATCAATATCGTTACTCAATTCTTCAGAAGTTAAACCTCTAAATGGAGGTGAAATCACACTTGTGATTTTTAAATTTGGATATATAGAAAGAATTTTACTAGTCATCTTAAGTAAAATTTCCTCTGTTGAACCGTAAAAGCCAATAGAAATACTCTCTTTTTCAGCAATGCAACACAAATCCAAAACAAGATCAACCCCTCTCTTAGTGGGTCCTAATTTACATCCAGTAAGTAAATTTTGAGCTTTTCTTATTACGCTACTATCTGGAAGATTTAAATCAGAGTCATTAACAATCGACTTAAAGGAACTAGAATCATAAGTTTCCATGCACATATGTACATTAGATATACATACATATCTAGAAATAGGCTCTTTAGACCAATCTTTGATCAACTTAAGAGCATTAGGATACTCAATACAATCTACATTCATGCTTAAAATATTGTCGCGATTATTCATATACCTTAATCTTTAAAATTATTAGCATTATTTTTAATAACCTTACGATAGATATCTAATAAAGTTTTTATATTTATCGCATCTGAAAAAGAATCCTTGTAACTCTTCTCAGAATTTTTACTCAGCTGATTCTGCGCCTGCACATCAAAAAATATTGACAAAACTCTATTCTTAAAATGATCGATATCTTTTGATCTATAAACATAACCATTTATTGAGTCATTGATAACATCTCCTAAACCGCCAATATCAGGGACAATAACAGGGACACCATGTGATAAAGATTCGATAATAACCATAGGAAACCCTTCGTACCACTCTGAAGCCATTACAAGCATAGATGCATCAGAATACAAATCACTCAGCTGATTTCTTTCCAACAAGCCAACATATTTTACATTTGGATTGTTGGAATTTACAACCTCACTAGAAAGAGGCCCATCGCCTGCAATTATTAATGGAACATCAATACTCTTCCATGCTTCAAGCAGCCATAAAATTCCTTTTTCTTTTGACAGTCGACCTACATATAATACATAATCATTTTTATTCCCAGATATTCTTAGGGTTTCATTATCTGGCATAAAGTTAGGTTTTACGAAAAGCTTTTTATTGCTAACACCATAATGTTCAAACTTTTCTTTCGCAAACTCTGTTAAAACAATGAACGCATCCACATCATTATTCCAGGTGTTTTTCCTATTATGATAACGTAGGGAGTCGGTCATAGAAAAACTGGCCAAATAAGAGTTTCGATAACACTTATGAAATACACCACTATACGGTGTTTTGTATGAACAATCCTCACAAATCGATCCATTACGGTAAAAAAGCCCATTTATACACATCATCCGAAAATTATGAAGCGTTTGCACTATCGGTATATTAAGCTTTTTACATACACTAAAGATTGACGGAGTTAGTAATGGATATATATTGTGAAAATGCACGATATCGGGTAACTCTTTAGTCAATTTATTAAATAAAAGATTGTCAAATTTCTTAGATCTTCTAAAATTAAATAACATTTTAATTTTCTTGGAAAATGAATTTATTTCATTATTATGGACAACAAACTGTATCACTTCATGGCCATATTTTTCTAGCATTAATTTTTCCATCTCTAACACAAGATCTTCTCCACCCCGGTTTCGATAGTAATTATGAACTTGTAATATCTTCATATAAATTATTGAACAAAGTTTATTAATTGTTCTGAATTGACCGTCTCAACCTTTAAAACATTTTTAGATTGACTTTGATCAATAAACAATTCTGAAACTTTACTACTCTTTCCTACGCCGTAATCAATACCTAAAGTTTTAACCTTCATGCCCAAAGAGAAAATACAAGCATGGAATCTCATAGCTATAGAATATGTGGAGTGCTGAAGAAGGTAACACACTTCATCGATATCTGGTTCATACTCCCAAATAAAAAATTTATCACTTGAGACATGATCTTTTATTTTGTATGCCACGTCCAAATCTGAAAAGCCATATTGATCTGCATTCATTGGATAAAAAACAACAGTAAACTCATTTTCTAAACGGTTTATAAAACTTATTAACTCTTGTATAAGTGTATCTTCTACATCTTTAATATAATCATCCGACAATCCTTTTTTTGCGTAACGACTCCATAATGGCCTAATATTTAATGCAATGATTTTTCCATTATTTTCTAGAAAATCCTTTAGGCGATTACACCTTAAGGAAATATTTTTCGTTTCAAGCAAGTGTTCAATATAATCGAACGCTGGATCTTGCATTACATTAACTATTATTTTGTTTTCATCGCACAACGCTTTAGCTTTTGATGTGCGAACTGTAACATCATCTGCACTTTGTAAAATTTTATACACCAATCTTTCACTCATTTTAAATCTGAACGGTCCTATCCCTACACCTTCTATAATAATTGGAATATTTCTTTTAAATGCTTTCTTGATCAAAAAAATATGTTTCATTAGCAAAGAAGGTAAATCCATCAATGGCCCGCCTGCAATAACCAATAAAGTAACATCTTCGTCTAACTTATTTCCTTTGCCTACATAATCAACGACTTCGACCTGATGCATATTATCGAGTGCACCAACCCATCTTATGGTCCTATCTCTTCTGAGGCTGGCTACAATATATTTAGAACAGCTGTATTTTTTATACAGTCGAAGCATAACTCCTCCTAATATAGCTGCATCTCCGACATGTTCACCGCCATAACAACCTATTACAAATGCCTTGTGATCAGAATTTATATCAACACTAACACTCTGCTTTTTCCCAAACGAAATCGTCTTTAATCTAAAAATAGTAAAGAAATTTATTGCTGTCAAAACCTTAGAAAACACCTGGAAACCTTTATGATCTCTTAATTTCATATTTAGAATATCTATGGGGGACCAGGCACCACTTTGATCGTGAATACAATTAGGACATGTTTTAGTCTTGGTCTCGGCTTTCATTTGCAATACCGAATTCTTTGATAGCGTATCGTGTGGAGATTCAGATAAAATATTGCCTAGCTTGTCCTCTACAACAGAACACATATAGGCATCGCCCTTTGATGAAATCAACAGCCCTTGTTTTTGAAAATAGCACGGCATATTACGCTCACCTCCAAAAATCAACCAATCGGACATTCTTTTGTAATAAAGTCGCCTAGAAATTGACTTGGCCGAATATTTTGTTCGGTCATCTTTCAAAAAATCTGCTAAATATGATTTTTGATTAAAATTCATCATTACGTTATTTACCGATGACTTATTCTCCAGCCTCTCAATTTCAGTTGCCACTCTGAAAATTACATCCAAACCATTTTTTTCAGCAAAGTACCTAATATGCCCAACCCCAAATACATTTAAAGATGATATTGTGCTTTGAATCTGAACATTCAGCTTTAAATCTTGTTTTGCATAATCTATAGTTTCTTTTGCTTTCAAAAAACCTCTAGGAACGCGTCTTACTTCATCATGCAATACGCCAATACCATCTATAGAAATATTTAATGTAAACCCAATTCCCTTTGTTGAACATAATTTACTAATAACCGGAAGATATCTTTTATGCCTTTCAACCTGAAACCCATGTGATGTGATAGAAAGAGACCTTAAACTTGGTAAAGAATCAACAACACTGGTTACAATATCTATCAAATCATTTCTAAGTGTCGGCTCACCACCGGATAATCCTACATGTTGAACTTTGTTGAAAACACTATCCGAAAGGACGGCAGTATAATCATTTACAGTCATTTCGTTAGATACTTGATCCACCCAAACGTCACACATTACACATTTCGCATTACAATTATCTGTGATTGGTATATTTAAAACGCGGGGCTTTACAAAAAATAAATTAAAGTCATGCTTGTCATTCAACCATGTTGATAAATAAATAAAAATTTTCTTAATCATATATATTATGTAATAACTGCTAATTAAAAGAATGTTTTTTGTAATCAAGATGAAGTACACCCAGACCAAAAATAACCCAAAACCAGACACCGCCTACCGGCCCCTCTAAATAAACATCAAAACTACCATTGACAAGATAAGCACTTAAAAATGCAATTAAAAAAATAATTTTGGCAGTTTTTACACTATCTTTACTCTTTTTCGCCATTCCAACCTCTGTAAACATTGACGCATACCATTTCAATATCAAAAAAAGCCAGATTGTCAATCCAACCACACCTGTCCTGGCAAGAATCGTCATAAATATATTATGCGGACTACGCAAGGAAGAGTCTGCCAAAACTTGATGGCCATCATCATCTGCAAGATTTACCCCGTAACCTTTTCCAAAATAAAAATAATCACCATAAATTGTGTAATTTACAATATCATTCCACCATTCCAATCTGAAATTTTTCGTTCCTTCCATGATATCAATCCCACTATTAATAGATATACTAAGTACATTGTCTTGAATCTGCTCGAATGAAACAGCTCGCTTACTTCCAGGCATGTTTAACTCAATTTGAGATATCCATAAAAAAGATATTAATATTGTGCCGGACATTAACAAATATAAAATCCTTCTATTCTTAGGATTCAATAAAAAAACAAACAATACGGCTACAATTAAACTTAACAACCCACCCCTGTTAAGAGTACCAAATACAAGGATTTCGATCATCAATAGAATGAACAGTATTGGGTTTAAAACTTGTATCTTAAGAAGGTGTAAACACAATACGCCAGAAAGCATCACCAACACATCTCCGGGCTTTATATAGATTATTGGGATATCACTACCCGGCCAAAAAGGTATGAAATCTGTATAAAATTTTTGAATAATCAGCAAAATAGGTGCGATAATAACAGTGTATTTCAACACAATACAAACTCTCTTAAATAAAATATTCTTATCATTTACATTTAAAGCCATCACTATTAAAGCAAATAATGAGTAATACCATATAGCTGAGTCCCTAATTGCCATGATCCCGTAATACTCTATACCAAAGAGCATAATTACCGTATTCATGCATACGTAAATAACTATTAAAATTATAAAAGGAAGATTAAACTTATTAAAAAAGCCATAAAAAAAGCTAATAAACAAGGTAATCATAAGTACTACTTCTCCAACATAAAAAGGATGTATTCCCATGTGTGCAAAACCCTTTCCAAACAATGCATACCCCAATAATAGAAATGAGATTAAGCTAACTCTTGCCCTTTTCCCGCTCATAGTCATTTTCTTTTTGTCCAATAATAGTGCAATAAAAAAATTCCAACTACCCAAGCTAACAATTGAGAGAAAATAATTCCATTCAAACCATATTGGCTAGCCATGTACACGCCTAGCGTAGATAGGATTAAAAGTGACATTAAGTTTGCATGAAAAATTTTTTTAATTTTTCTTACAGATTGAAAACGCAACTGGTAAATATTTGAAAGATAAATCAATATTAAAATCAGACTAAAACCCCTCAAAGACTGATGATATTCTGCAAAACTATCGCCATATAAAAAGAATAGTAACTCATATGAATATAAATATATTAAAAAAATAAATATAGATAATATAGGTAAAAACAAAAAATTTACTTTTCTTACTAACTTATCCAGATCTGAAGAATTATTAGCTGATACGTGTGAAGCTACTGGCAAATAGTAATTAGAAATTGTCAACATAAGTGGGTTAAATACTCCAATTATATTTATGAATGCAGAATACACACCAATTATTGTCCCGGAAGTTACAAAAGCAACAATTATTAAATATGCTCTATTTGAAAAAAAAGATACTGCATTACTCAATAACAAATAACCGCCTAACTTCCAAGAAGCACCCAATCCTCGATATATATATTTAAATTTCACTTTGAAAATATCTTTATTTTGTATTTGATAAAGAGCAAAAATAAATGCAAACCCTGATGACATCATATAAACAAAGAAGACATTGTAAAGCGTTAAACTTCCCTTATAAAACAACCAAGACACGCCTAAAATTGTTACCGAGTTAAAAATAACACTGATAATAACAAGTTGTCTAATTTTTTGATTCGTATAAAACAATCTTCTAAAAAACTCAATATTTAACCTTAAAATTATAAATAAGATAAAAAATATCATGAATTGTGTTGAATACACAACTTCAAAAAAATAAGAGGTAACTAAGTTGATGGCAGATAGTGTAAAGATATAGACTGGGATATACCCAACTTGGGTATTCCAAAAAATTCTTAAATGCCATTGAAAAAGCTTGCCATTTTTCTTTTTGACACTCCCAGCAATAATGTTGAGAGGTTGTGTTACTAACGAATGTTGAAGCAGCAAGACGCCTATAACTACAGTCATTAAAATCATAAACTCGCCAAATAATTCTATAGGATTTGATCTCGCAAACATTATTGCCACGAGAAAGGTAGTAATACTATATAAGCCTTGATCTACAATAGACGCTAAAATATGTTTTTTCCTTTTTAGCACAATGTTTTAATAATGCTCTTTAAATCAGTGAAATCTGATTTAATTTTTAATTCCTCTTTAGCTTTTTGGTCGCTAGCTATTAAAACAGAAGGGTCTCCAACTCTTCTCCCCTCTTCTTTCACTAAAAAATCTTTTTTAGTGAGTTTTTTTACCTCGTTTATAACCTCCTTAACACTAAAGCCCTTGCAGTTTCCTAAATTAAATTCTTTACTAATTGAATCTTCTTTATCTAGATAATCAAGTCCTAGTAAATGTGCATTTGAAAGGTCGTTTACATGTATGTAGTCTCTTACACAGGTCCCATCCTTTGTATCATAATTTACGCCATATATACTAATCGATTTACGCCGTTTATTGACAGCCTGAATAATTAACGGTAAAAGGTGTGTTTCTGGATCGTGTCTTTCACTCAATTCTCCATCAGGATCATGGCCTGCCGCATTAAAATACCTAAAAGATACATATTTAAGTCCGTAAGCAGCATCAAAATCTTTCAAAATTTCCTCCACCATTAACTTTGATTTTCCATATGGATTAATTGGTTTCCTAGGATGTTTTTCATCAATTGGAGTGTAAATAGGATTTCCAAAGATGGCGGCACTTGAGCTAAATATTAATTTTTTACAATTATGATCAATCATTGACTTAAGCAAGCAAAGTGTTCCAGAAACGTTATTGTTATAATATTTATAAGGATCTGAAACTGACTCACCAACTAAGGAGTAAGCGCTGAAATGCATTACAGCATCTGGCCTATGTTTAGAAAATAATTCATTTAACTTTTTCGAATCAAGAATATTGCAGTATTCAAATTTCCCATACAATACAGCGTCCCTGTGTCCTGTAGATAAGTTGTCCACAGTAATTACATTATGTCCAGCCTTATGTGCTATTTTAACCATGTGTGAGCCAATATATCCAGCCCCACCTACAATAAATACTTTCATTACTTTATTAACCTTAATATACGTTTTTATTAAAAATAATTACAATGGGTGTGAGGAATAATATTTTAAAATAAAGATATATTGAGACATTATCTGAATATTCAATATCATATTTAATTCGATTTTCCATTTTTTCTAACGTGTCTGTTTCACCTCTGCAATTATTGATCTGTGCTAAACCTGTAATACCTGGCTTCTTTTTATATCTAGACATATAATTTTGAATCAATTTACTAAACTTATCATCTAAAGCAATAGGATGTGGTCTAACCCCAACCATGCTCATTTCGCCAACCAATACATTAAATAATTGTGGGAGCTCATCTATTGACGTTGATCTAATAAATTTTCCAATTTTTGTAACTCTCACATCATTCTTAACCGCTTGTTTAAAGCCACTATCAACTTCACATGTGTACATAGACCTAAATTTATATATTTGAAACACCTTTTCATTATGTCCGTATCTTAATTGCCTAAAGAAGACAGGACCATGGGATGTTATTTTTATAAGAATAGAGATTATTGCCATTGGTACAGACAGTAAAATAATCAATATAAGAGCAATTAATATATCGAAAAATCTTATTAATACTTTTGTTGAATTTCTAATTTCTATTTCCATTCTTCCTTACAAACTTTTTAATATAATCCTCTACTGAAATAACAGCTTTCCAGCCTAAAGCTTCGGTTTTACTAGTAATAACATCGGCAGTCATCCGGTTTCCTTTTCTTTCTGGAATCATTTCTATATTTCCGTCAAACATTTTTGCAATTTCTAATATTGAGAATGCGTCTTGATGTCCTATTCCAAAGCCATCGCCTACCCCTTTCTTCCCAACCAAAACTAAGCCATCGATTATATCGTTGACATGAGTAAAATTTCTCCTTTGCGTTCCAGGATTGACAACAGTTAACACATCTCCTTTTTTCAATTTTTCTTTAAATAAAGCAATTAACGTAGCATATTTTCCAGTACTGATTTCACGATCACCATACACATTGTAAAAATATGTAATCGCATAATCAATATCAAACCAATCTCCGTAATTATTTACCAACTGTGTATTTGAAGACTTGGTCCATGCGTATGGGCTCTGATTAGCGCCCGAACCATCATCTCCAAACTTCGTGCTACTCCCAGCATATACCAATTTTGCTCTAGTTTTTCGACAAAATTGCAATACTGAAAAAGTGCCCTTAATATTAAAATCCCACACCTTTTCTATATCTTCAAAACTTTGTTCAACTCTGGAATATTCGCCAAGATGGTAAATAATGTCTGGATTAAATTCTATCAAACTATCTATTTCTTCAGTGTCGCCATTAATATATATTACACCATCAACATGATTCGACTCTTTACCTGTTGAATAATTATCAATTGAAAAAACTTCATTATCTTTTCCTTTGGACAATCTTTCACAAAGGTGACTGCCAATAAAACCTGCGCCTCCGGTTACTAGTATCTTCATAATCTCTTTTTTCTGTTTTTAGTTGTCATTAAATATATCCCTTGTATAAATCTTTGATTTAACATCGTTAAGCTCTTCAACCATTCTGTTACTAATAATTACATCACTAATCTTTTTGAACTCTTCTAAATTGTCAATAACCTTTGAGTGGAAGATCTCAGTCTCACCCTGCTCAATAAGCACAGGCTCATAAATTACCACTTCAATGCCTTTGGCTTTAATGCGTTTCATAACACCCTGAATAGCGGACGATCTAAAGTTATCAGAGTCAGACTTCATAATTAGCCTATGTACGCCAATAACCTTCGGTTGTTTGGCAATGATAGAATCCGCAATAAAATCTTTACGAATAGAATTTGATTCAACTATTGCGTCAATAAGCGCATTTGGTACGTTCTTAAAATTTGATCTCAATTGCTTCGTATCCTTTGGAAAACAATAACCACCATAACCAAAAGATGGATTGTTGTAATGTTTTCCAATTCTTGGATCAAACCCCACGCCCTCAATAATTTGTTTTGTGTCTAGGTTGTGCACTTCTGCGTATGAATCTAGCTCATTAAAGTATGAGACCCTCATAGCTAAATAAGTATTACTAAAGAGCTTTACTGCTTCTGCTTCAGTAGAGTGCGTAAACAATACATCTATATCTTCTTTTATAGCGCCCTCTTGTAGAAGATCTGCAAATGCCTTGGCTCTGTCTGATATCTCACCCACAATAATGCGTGATGGGTATAGATTATCATGAAGCGCCAAACCCTCTCTTAAGAACTCTGGAGAGAAGATGATGTTATCAATATTAAACTTATCTTTAATGCTTTGAGTGTAGCCAACCGGTACAGTTGATTTAATAATCATCACTGCATTAGGATTAATATCAATCACATCTTGAATAACTGCTTCTACCGAAGCGGTATTAAAGTAGTTGTTAGTGGTGTCATAATCAGTCGGTGTAGCAATGATGACAAAATCTGCATCTTTATAGGCGAGATCTTTATCAAGAGTGGCTGTAAAATTAAGTTTTTTATTAGTTAGAAAATCTGTAATCTCAGTATCAACAACAGGAGAGATTTTGTTGTTAAGCTGTTCAATCTTCTCAGGGATGATATCAAGGGCGATTACTTCATGGCTCTGGGACAGGAGCATGGCATTAGAAAGGCCAACGTAGCCGGTGCCTGCTATGGTGATTTTCATTTACAACTCTCCAAATACCAATTATAAGTTTTTGTAAGGCCGTCTTCCAGATCTACACTATACTTCCAGCCCATATTTGATAGACGAGATACGTCAATAAGTTTTCTTGGCGCACCATCTGGCTTGCTTGCATCAAAGGTTAATTTTCCTTTAAATCCAATCACTTCTTTCATAGTCTCTGCCATTTCACGAATGGTTACATCTTTGCCGGTACCAACATTGATATGTGAGAGCATTGGTTTTGTATTGGCTTGGTAAGTCTCTTCATCTAATTCCAGCACAAATAAAGATGCTGCTGCCATGTCATCTACATACAAAAACTCACGCATAGCATTGCCTGTACCCCACACCACCACTTCAGCATCGTTATTAATCTTAGCTTCATGAAAACGGCGCATTAGTGCAGGGATGACGTGGGAATTTTCTGGATGAAAGTTATCATTAATACCATAAAGATTGGTTGGCATCACTGATCTAAAATCTGTACCG
>Ga0209992_10004052_pt1 | contig 11841 bp, 9 predicted proteins | sample 2SBtaG_2_FD_182564 | JGI IMG/M metagenome (GOLD analysis project Ga0209992, IMG submission 182564) | Deep subsurface microbial communities from Kolumbo volcano to uncover new lineages of life (NeLLi) - 2SBTROV12_ACTIVE470 metaG (SPAdes)... | ecosystem: Environmental > Aquatic > Marine > Volcanic... | reverse complement strand
TCGACTCTCCACTCACAAGATGCCGCCTTCTTACTTCCGCAATAATATCCATTTTTAACACTCCAGGATGCTCCGATAAAATATCGGATTTTATACAATCTAGGGTGGAAACTTTTCAACGCTGTTTCCCCCAGAACCCTGGTAAGTTTTGCACGCTGATTAACAGTGTTACTGTGCCATATCATTGTAAACTCGATGGTTATTCAGTAACAGTACCACAAGTGACTTTATGGCATTTGTGGTGTAATTCCATTATCGGGGTTACCAGTCTTCGCCTCGATTTCCATGTCTGGCAGCGATTGCGTTGATAAAATTAGGCTGTTTTTAACTTGTTTTTGTTGCTAATGCAGCAATAAAAGTGGATGGCGTTAAGTGTAAGTCATCTATAAAAGAGTTGTTTGAGAAGTGGGTTGAATCGTTTTGTGTGAATTGTTGTAAATCAAGGAATTGGAAACCTTCATTTATAGTATTGGTTCTTAAACAGCTATTAAGTTCTTTGATGGTCGTGGTTAATAGTTGCACCTCGGTGATTGATAAAAGTTTTTGCCGGCAAGGTGAAGGTAATGGGATGCCTGAGATAATAATTGATCTTGAATGAGGTTTTAACGTTTCAGTGACATACTTAATATAGTCATGGCTAAGGGATTGAATTGATTGCGTTAAGTTATTGTTAGTCTGTTGGTGGAACTTTATTATGCCTTCGTTTAGGCGACAATCAATTTCACCAAAAGTCAGCACTATTTTGGCGTTATTTGGAATAGTGGTGAGTATGGCCTCAATTTGTTTTTTGTAGCCATTTATCTGGTTATTTGCAAGATGCCACATTTTACAGCCAATGATGATTTTTGATTGTATACGGTAGGTCTTCCCTTTTAACGCTACAACCGTGTTTGCCGCGGGTAGGCAGTGGCTTTCACCGATGACATAAAGGAGAGGTGATTTTTTTTCTGAAAAATAGTATTCCTGATGGGTTTCTCTATAGTGTAATAAATTGCTTAATAATAGTTTGTAGGGTTCAATAAATTTATCTTTCTGATTTTTGTTTTGATCGCTATGCATCGTTGTAGCTAGATAAGCTGATAGACGACTCAGGTCATCATCAAGCCAGGAATAGATGCTTAAATGCATCAGTGCTTCGGCATAAGTAGGTTTGATCTTTAACGCCTGTTGAAAACTGTTAATAGCGTCATTCAGTTGGCCACGTTCTTTGAAAGCTATCCCCAGATTGTAATGGGCCTCAGCATAATCAGGCTTAAGTTGGATTGCTTTGTGGTAGCTAGTAATGGCAATTACAGATTGATGCGTTTCGTGTAAGGAAACGCCAAGGTTATTGTGTGCTTCAGCATAGTTGGGGTTTATGCTAATCGCATTCTTATAGTTGTTAATTGCGGCATCGGGCTGGCCACTATCTTGGAGAGTCATTCCAAGGTTGTTATAGGCCTCAGCGTAGTGTGGTTTTATTTTTAAGGCCTGTTCATAGTGGTTAACGGCTTCTTTTAATTGGCTGGTCTCTTGAAGAATCACACCGAGGTTATAATGCGCTTCCGCATAGTTAGGTTTGATTTTTAAGGCGTCCTCGTAGTGCTTAATTGCTTTTTTCAGGTGGCCGGCTTCTTTTAGGGCAATGCCTAGATTGTTACTGGCCTCAATATAGTCAGGACTGATTTTGAGGGCGCGTTCATAGTGGGTAATGGCGGCGGCTACTTGATCTAGATTATGGAGGACATTACCAAGGTTGTAGAGTGTCTCTGGATCGTTCGGCTGCAGTTTGAGTGCCTGCTGATAACTTTTAACTGATGCCTTCAGTTGGCCCGTATCTTTAAGAGCTATGCCTAGATTACTGTGTGCTTTTGTATAGTTTGGTTTGAATTTGATAGCGTGTCGGTAGCAGGAAATAGCAGCTGATAATTGTCCTTGGGTGTTAAGGATAACCCCCAGGTTGTAATGGGCCTCGGGATAATTGGGCTTTATTTTTAGTGTTTTTTTATAGCTAACAATGGCTTTATCTAACTGGCCGATATTGTTGAAAGCAACACTAAGATTATACTGAGCCTCAGTATAATCGGGTTGTATTTGAAGTGCTTGTTGATAACTTAGAACAGCAGCGTCGAATTGTTGCCGGTCTGTGTAACAAACGCCTTGGATATTAAAGAGAATAGCGACAGTGGGGAACTTGCTGGTGAGTGTCTCTAAAGCTTCCAATGCTTGGTTTGTTTTGCCGGCGTGATAAAGCGCAAGGACTGAGTCAATTTGTGTTTGTGTTAGATCAGATGTGGTATTTGGAATAACCTTGTTGGGTAATTTTTTGAGTTCTATTTTTGCTTGTTGGTTTTCTGGAAAGGTTTGTAAAAGTAGCGTGTAAAGCGCTCGCGCTTTATTTGATTCACCCTTTTTTGCGTGAGCTTTTGCGCGAGTTAAAATTCTATCTACGTTCATTTGCTCGGTGTTAGTTATAAAAAAAGAGTCTAGGGCTCCGGTTTCATCGGAGCTGTTTGTTTGTTGTTGGGATTAAAGTTCTTTTTCAGATACCAACAGCACGTTAGCGAAATTAAAATACGGAAAGACCATACTAAATGAATATCAGTTAAAAGGGCAACACACTTGGGTTTATGAGAATGACTTGTTGATTCCAGTGCTTTAGTGTGAGCGTTATGGAGCATAAGTAAATGATTAACAAACAGGTTAATAACACTGGATGTTAATAACGGGGGAGGGTATGAGCATCTAAATTTTTATTTAGAAGAGGTTTTTTTGTAACGAAGTGAATAAAGATTGCGTTATCGCTGTCGACTTATAGCTAAGTGAAGTGGTTTTTGTTAGTGAGTATCGATAGTAGAGAGGTTAAAGCGTGAGTTCTCAATCCTTTGAGTCAGTGTTTTCTTATATGCCAGTCGTTAAAGGTAAGGCCCTTCGGCATAAGGGTACGTATCAAGGTTTATCGAAAGAAACCCAACCTAATAGTTATGAGAAAAAAGGCGCTAGTGAAAGAGTCTTTGTAAAAGAAATTAACCGGTCTAATGAAACCCGTTTTAGTATGGGGTTTGTCATTGAGATGAACGAACGTGGGTACCAATTTTCCAGCGATCAAATTGATGTTCAGGATAAAAACAGCCTGACAGAACTTAAACGTGAAAGTATTGCGTTAGCATTGGAGATAGAGGACGAAGAAAGGGCAACTGACACGCTTAAAGAACGTGATAAGAAGTTTCAGTTAATGAGTAAGTTTGAAAAAACCCTTCATATTTTTGGTAAATATACGCATAAAATGAGTGATCTGGGTGCTGCTCACATAAATACGACGCAGGCTATATGTTTTAAAGAAACGATTGCGTGGGAAATAGGGCTGGCTGAGTTATCTCATGAGATGGCAAGGTTGTTTCTCAAAGTTGATATTAGACCGGCTGATTTAGCCAGAAAATCATCAACTTCTTGGGGGGGGCGACGGTCTGTCATGCCGGTGTTAAGGCGGTAATTGATTAGGTTTTAATCTATAGTTAAGCATTTTAGTCTAGTTGATAAAGGCTGTACGTTCGTAAGTGTGGAGTGGGAAGTATCGTCTTATAGTATTTTCCCTGAGGTGACCGGGCGGCGATTAATAATTTTTGCTTGTCTAGGCCGATGGCTATGGGTGCTGACTTATCGATTGACTTGTTTTATATCAGTGTGATAATTAACTTTCAGTTTAAAAAGATATAAGGTCTGTGTTATGGGGAAAGATAATCAAGATCCTGAAAATGATTCTTTAATTAGTACCGATCGAATTCAGAAAGTGAAAGAGGCCTTTGATAAAGGAAGAATTGACGGTGATTTAAGTGATACCGTGAGTATTGATACGAACGATGATGGTATGCTTGATACCGTTGGTATTGATATGACTGGGGATGGTGAAATAGATACTATTATTGTTGATTCCAACCATGATGGTCGTTTAGATACGATAGCCGAGGATACCACGGGAGATGGTACTTTTGATAGTAAGCTAACCACGTCAAAGAAGCCGGCGGGATAGTTTTAGTTGTTGTAAAAAATAAGATGTAGTCAAGGCATTAATTTTTAGTGCAAATGCCTATTCGTATTGCGACGGAATCCCCGTCGTTATCAGAAAATACATAACCATAACCTTTAGCAAAAACATAGCGGCCATTGTTTGAATTGAAGTTGAATAGATAGCCATTCGACGATGCGCACGACTTCCAACGTGTAGAAATATCATAACTCAACGTTTGAGGCGTAAACCGTACCGGTTTAATACAGTTATAAAGTCCGGCGCTGTCCATAGAGGGAGAGTTGATGACTATATGGCCATCATCGAGCAATTTCATGCCGAATTTTTTTGGATTAAAGGCAGTTGCTTTATAGCGTCCTTGTTTTTTCTTGAAGCCGTTGGCACTGTTATCGGAACAAAAATAAATTTCTTCAGCCATGACCGTACTCGATAGCATGATGAGAATAAGGACCAGATATTTCATGAAAGGTACCATTTTTGTTAAGAAGTGAGTAGCAGAATATAGCAAGGCAAAACTGATTTCAAGAGCCCTATAAGCCTATTGTTGGCGACCAACTAATAGGTCATTATCTCTTTAACATGAAGATTGTCAGTAATGAGTGAGTTAAAAATCGTAAAAATTCTTTGTTAAAACGACTGGTATAGGTACAATCCGGACCAAACATAAATGGTGTTTTGGGTAACAACTTTTGGAAGTTATTAATGCTTTGGTAGAAAATAACCTTTCTATTCGGTCCACACGGGTTCTAAAAACGGTAAACAAAGATGAAGATCATGACTGTAAAAAATAATTTAATTGTCTTTTTAAGTTTAATTTTATTGGGAATAGCATCACAAGCCTCAGCGACTACCGGCTATTTCGCCTTGGGTTATGGGCCAAAATCAAACGGTATGGCGGGTGCTGTAGTGGCAGCCCCTCAAGATGCGACCACGTCTGCCGTTAACCCGGCAGGCATGTCATTAATAGAAGAACGGGCAGATTTTTCATTAATGTTATTTAGCCCGATTCGGGAGGCGGCATTAGACCCGCGTGTGGTTGGCGGTAGCTTTGAAGTGCGTAAAAAAAGTAAGCGTGATTTTTTTGTAATTCCGAATGGCGGTTTTAAGTACCAACTGAACGACCAACTCAGTTGGGGCATCTCTTTTTATGCCAATGGCGGTATGAACACCACCTATACCCGCAATGTTTTTGATGAAACGTATGCCGTTCTCGGTGCCGCACAACAAGGAGGAGGAGCTGCTGCAGCGGCAGTTCCAACAGGAACTAAAACAGGGATGGCTAATACTGGTACCTTGCAGATTGATATGGGCCAAGGGATTATCGCACCCACCTTGAGTTATCAGATAACGCCGGAGCACAGTTTTGGAATAGCGCCTTTAATTGGTGTGCAATATTTTAAAGCGAAGGGGTTGGGTAATTTTCAAGGATTTACGGAAAATCAGACCGGCACTGACTTAACGAATAGGGCTTATGACTTTGCCTACGGTGCAGGGGTTCGTGCCGGCTGGATTGGACAAGTTCACCCGATGGTAACGCTGGGGGCATCGGCTTCCAGTAAGATTTATATGACCGAATTTCACCAATACAGCGATTTGTTTGCCGAAAATGGCGGTTTTGATATTCCGGCTAATTTTACCACGGGGATTGCAATCCATCCGCGTTCAGATCTGACCTTAAGTTTTGACTATGAGCGGATTTTTTACGGTGATGTGAAGTCGATTGCTAATAAAGGACCTATTCTGGGTCCCGCTATTCCCGTGGGTCAGTCTGTTTTAGGGGCTGATAACGGCATTGGCTTTGGTTGGGACGATATTGATGTTTTTCGGATCGGCCTGCAATATGAAGTGAATCAGGATCTCACCTTACGTGCCGGTTACAGTTGGAATGATCGTCCCTTTGGCGGCGACCAATTGTTGTTTAATGTCATTGCCCCTGCAGTTACCAATAAACACATGACTTTTGGTTTAAGTTATAGCCCCAGTGAATTTGGCGAGTGGAATCTTTCTTATCAACATGCCTTCAAAGAACATGTCAGTAGTGAACAAACCGCTTTTGGTGTCCCCGGTTCTTTATCCATGTATCAAAATGCCTTTGAGATTGGCTATTCTTGGAAATTTTAATTCATAATTTGTAACGCTTAAATTTAACAATGGAAAACTTTACCCCTTATTCCGCTCTTTTTGGCGGTATTCTTATTGGCTTAGGAGCCAGCCTGTTTATGCTTTTAAATGGACGTATTGCTGGAATTAGCGGCATGCTTAAAGGTTTATTACCCCTCTCAACGGTATTAGATAACAGTTGGCGCGTGGCTTTTGTGATCGGGTTAGTCTCGGCAGGTCTGGCTTATCAGACCCTGGTGCCCACGCATAGTTTACCGGCTGAAAATAGCTCGCCGATTATCTTAGTTTTGGGCGGTCTATTGGTTGGTTTTGGCACCGCTATGGGCAGTGGCTGCACGAGTGGGCATGGTGTGTGTGGGTTGTCGCGGTTTTCTTTACGGTCACTGATCGCGACGGTTATCTTTCTTTCTACCGGCATAGTGACGGTCTATGTGTTACGGCATTTAATTTAGGTCTTAATGATGAAACAAATTTTAGCAGCTCTAGTGTCTGGTTTTATTTTTGGTATCGGATTGATGGTGTCACAAATGACCAATCCTGATAAAGTTCTGAATTTTCTCGATGTGACGGGACAATGGGACCCGAGCTTGCTCTTGGTACTGGGCGGTGCGGTTGTGACGACAACATTGTTTTATCGGAGGATCTTTTTAATTAAGACACCGCTTTTAGAAACTCGGTTTTATCTGCCTGAAACGACGGTTATTGATCGCGCTTTAATTTTAGGAGCACTATTGTTTGGTATCGGCTGGGGATTAATGGGTTATTGTCCGGGGCCTGCTATTACTAGTTTGGGTGTTCGTTTCTATGATCCGCTGATTGCTGTTAGTGCGATGATTGCTGGCATGATAGGCTATCAATTTATTTTTCAACGGAAAAAAGATTAACTAATAACGCTTTTAACGCAAGGCGTTATGAGAGCGATTAGATGGATTGTTTTTTTAATTAATAGTCCTGTTCTGCTTGTTTATCGCCGTTGTCATACCAAAAGGTCCAATGGTCTTCTTTACGACCTTTGTTATAAAAGCCTTGCTGTTGTTTCTGACCATTTTGATACCAAGTGATCCATCGATCATCCTTCTTATCAGCACTGTAATACCCTGTTTCTTTGGTATTGCCATTTTCATACCATGTCGTCCAAAGATCATCTTTTTGGCCTAAACGAAAATAGCCTTCTTCTTTTTTATTGCCATTTTGATACCAACGGGTAAAAATGTCCTCAGCTTTATCGGCTTGAAAGTAACCGGTTGATTTTAGCGTACTGAATTCATCACTATACCATTCACGCCAAGCACCTTCTTTTTTGCCTTCTACATAGTTAAATTCTGATTTTTTCCGTTCTTCCTCTCCACCAATGCTGAGAGGGGTAAGGGAGACAATAATCGATTCAGATTTTTCAACCAAAGCATCATCAAGTGCCGATAACGTGAAAGTCGCAGTGGTTTCTCCTGCTAAAATAACCACACTATTATCCCCCGTGTAGTCCTCTCCCTCTATCGCCGACCCTGAATAGCTTAAACTGATAGTGATATTTTGGGTTGCTTTTTGAGTTAACGTGACGGTGTAATCGGTTGTGATGTCCCCCTCATTAACAGTTGTTGGCCCGGTAAGACTCACTGTTGTGGCTGCGGTTAGCAAAGGGGTTCTGGCTTCGAAGACAGTGCCTTGATCTGAAATTATGGTGGAAATAGTATTTCGGTCATTGTCTATACCGATAGTTTCTAAGGCTCTGCTAGTGATGCCGGTAATGGTTAAAATAATATCCTCAGATCCGAAATATACGCCAGATCCATTTGTAGCGACCATACTTTCAGGTGCATTATCATCAAGAGTCACTAATTGAAAAGTGGCTGAGTTATAGCCTTTTTTGATAACAATGCTGTTCTTGGCGGTGTAGTCGATATCTTGGGTCGCTGTACCTGAGTAGGTAAATTCAACAGTCAAATCTTCTGTTGGTGACTCAGTAATTTCGATTGTATAATCGCTAGTGGTTTCGCCCTCACTAACCCTCAGGGGGCCTGAAATACTAACCCAGGACTTTTGGCCAATGGTTGTTGCGGTCAACGCTTCATCTGTAATTAAGGTGGTTATACTGTTTTGGTTGCCATTAATGGTAACCCCAGTTGCAGTAGTGCTTATTGTAATAATAATATCTTCAGACCCTATTGAACCATTGGACATTTTTTCTAATAGGCTATCTTTAACGGTAACTAAATTAAACGTAGCTCCTGTGTATCCGGCTGGGATAGTGATATTGGCTATACTGGTATAATCAGTACCCCCTGCGGTTGCTGCGCCGGTATAAGCTAAAGTGATAATAACGTCAGTTGTTTGTGTGTCAGTTATTGTAACGGTGTAATTCGTTGTTGTTTTACCTTCCTCAACGATTGAAGGTCCAGAAATACTGATTGTGGCGGTTCCGGTTGTATTTGTCAGTGTTGTGGTGACTTGGTTATTAGTCTGGTCTATTTTAATGTTGGCGACCGCCTCCGTTTCATACCAAGTGGTCCAGAGATCATCTTTGTAATCATGGGTATAATAACCCTCTGACTCTCTTGAACCATTGTCATACCATTGGGTCCAGATTCCTTCTTTTTTACCTACCTCATAATGTCCTTCTATTTTTTTTACGCCATTGGCATGCCATTGGGTCCAGAGGCCTTCTTTAACCCCCGCTTCGTTATACCCCTCTGATTTTTTAACGCCCTCGCTATACCATTCGGTGAAAACGCCAGAAGGTAAATCAACGGCTAATATGGGCTGACTACTGATGAATAATACAATGAAAATTAAATGGGATAATTTAATATATTGGTTCGTTGTTTTTCCCATGATCTTTGTTGCGATTAAGTGGTTTTCTAGTATATTTCCATTTTATGCCAGTAAACTGAGCTAGGCTAAAAAAGTCAAGGGTGGGGCTAGAAAAAAAACCCTCATTAACTCTATCGTCACTTTATTAAGAAATAATTAGTTTTTTTCTAAAAAAAGTTATTTTAATTTTTAACCATTGGGCAAGCAGATGGGGTAAGTTAAGTTGGAGTATTATTTCTTAACGTCAGTTAATCATTATCTTTTGTTCGTTTGAATGCATCACTGAGTTGATTGAGCCCTTGTAGAACAGGGGGTATTAACGCTTCCATTTTAGTTAATTGATCAGCAATGTCTTGTTGGCTCGTGTTATTTTTACAGGCTGACTCCAATACACCGGCGGCTTCACTAATTGATTTTGCACCCAAATTTGCGGCAACACCTTTAAGCGTGTGCGCATGCCTTTCTTGTGCTTCAGTGTCATTCTCAAGAGCATAAAATTCTGATGTAAATGTTTCAAGGCGATCACGGAGTTTTAGTAATAGTCGGCGATAAAGGGTGGTGTTGTTTTGAAGTAGTTCTAATCCGAAGGAAGTATCAATACCATATAAATCGAAGGGTGTCGTTGATTTACTTTCAGTCATTTTCTTAGGGGTTCCTATATTGGCAGTGTTGATCCATTTTTGAATGGTTTTGAACATTGTGTGAGCGATTATGGGTTTGTATATAAAGTCATTCATTCCTGCATTCCGAGCTAACATGCGTTGTTCTGACATGACATTAGCGGTCATAGCAATAATAGGGATAGTCTTACCGTTTGGCATAAGTCTAATAGCTTCACAGGCTTGATAACCGTTCATGATCGGCATTTGAATATCCATCAAAATTAGGTCAAATGATTGAGTATTAAAGCAGTCAATAGCTTCTTGTCCGTTATTAGCAACAGTAGTGTCTGTTCCAACTTGATCTAATAGTTCCAGAGCAATTTCTTGGTTAATGTCATTGTCTTCAGCCAACAGTATTTTACGTCCCTTGAGCTGATTGAAGGTGCTTTTTTTATATTGTAGGGAATCCATGTTTTTGTGACTTGGATCAGCGCGTCGTTCCAGGCGTTGTCCGGGTTTTAACCAGAGGGTAAAACTGAAAGTAGATCCTTGGTTAGGTTTACTTTCAACCCAAATTTCACCATTCATGAGATTTGTTAGTTTTCTACAAATAGCTAATCCTAAACCCGTACCTTCAAATTTACGGTTACTGGGATAGTCAACTTGTACGAATGATTGGAATAGTGAATTGATTTGATCTTGTGTCATGCCGATTCCAGGGTCAGTGACGGAGCCCTGAATTTTTACCCGAGAATCTTCTAAAGTAACCAGTGTCAGTGAAATGGAAATAGTGGCGTTTTCAGGTGAAAATTTTATCGCATTTGATACTAAATTAATGAGTATTTGTCCGATCCGTAATGGGTCGCCGTACAGCGTGACCGGTATATGCCGATCAATAGTGATTGATGTCTTTATAGCCTTCTTTTCTGCTAAAAAGAGTGTTGTATTGGTAAGATGTTCTATGACCGATTGTATATTAAATTCATAATCTTCAAGCTCAAATGTACCCTCTTCAATTTTTGTAAAATCTAGAATATCGTTAATAAGGTACAGTAAATTATTGGCCGAATGGCTAGCCTTTTTTATATAGTTGAATTGTTTTTCTGATAAATCAGTTTGCAAGGCTAAATGTGTCATCCCAATAATGGCATTCATGGGTGTGCGGATTTCGTGAGACATATTGGCTAAGAAGACTGATTTTATTTTTTCAGACTTTTCAGCGGAAACTTTAGCTATTTTAAGTTCTTTCGTTCGTTGTTCTATTTTTTGTTCAATGGATTTTTTTTCCCGAATTAATCGCTCATTTGCTTTTTTTAAATCATCAGTTGCCTCTTTAAGTGCTGCTTGTTGATGGTTGCGTTCAGTGATATCCCGGGTGAAAGCACAAAAGGTTGTATTTTCTTGATCTATGATAGGAATTATTTCCATTTCAACCGGGAAGCAATGGCCTTGTTGATGTAATCCTTCAATTTCGATACGTTTGTTAAAGACATTGTGTGGCCCGGTTTCTAGATGTTGTTTAAGACCTCTTACGTGCATGTCTCTAAATTGCTCAGGAATAATGGTATTAGTAAGGTTTTTTCCAATAACGTCTTCTGGCTCGAACCCAAATATATCGTGTGCAGACGAATTGAAAGTTAAAATATGACTCGCTTTATCCGCGATAATAATCGCATTAAGAGAAGAAGATAAAATAACTTCTAGTTGTTTAGCTAAGCGTTTATTAAGTTGGTTAAGATTATCCGTTTTTAGGTGATATTGTTCTTTTTGGTCGAATTGATGGCCCCCGAATGCGCCTGCTAAGCCTAAGAATAAAGGCGCTGTTTCAATAACCCAGAGTAGCGGTCTTTCATAATGGATGATCAGGATCTGTTGTAAGGTCCACTCATTGCTTTGGCTTAATAAGAGTGCCATTGCACCCATGGGAAACAAGAGCCCAAAGAGTACACCCAGTAGGAAAAAATTATGTAAATTGTGTTTAAAAGGCATCCAGAAAGACTGTGCTGAAGGTTTAATATGCAGGTCATTATGTTGTTTAGTTAGCATTTAGTGCCTATTAATCATGGCTTAAAATAGTTTTCTTTTTTGAAAATTCAGACAGCATCAAAAAGTTAGTTGATGTTTGGTCTGTTGCAAGGGGCTTTTTTTGGGCGCTTTAATAGTGATAGAAGTTGGATTAGTTTGTACTGTTTTAAGTAAATAATTAGTCAGTCCTGAAAAACCTATAAGTTACTGATAGTAATTAGAAAAGAACAGCTTCAGTCACTCACCATCAACCAGTAAAGGTATAATAACCGTACACTT
>Ga0209992_10004050_pt1 | contig 11843 bp, 8 predicted proteins | sample 2SBtaG_2_FD_182564 | JGI IMG/M metagenome (GOLD analysis project Ga0209992, IMG submission 182564) | Deep subsurface microbial communities from Kolumbo volcano to uncover new lineages of life (NeLLi) - 2SBTROV12_ACTIVE470 metaG (SPAdes)... | ecosystem: Environmental > Aquatic > Marine > Volcanic... | reverse complement strand
TGCCGGTGTCCGCCGGACGGTCACCTTGGACGTCGGGCTCTTCCCGGTTCAGGTCGTACTCGTTGCAGGCGAGAGCGAGGGTCAGGATCATGGGGGTCACCTTGATGGACGGCGCACTTTAGGCCAGTGTCGAGCGGACTTCCAGGATTCCCGCATCGATTTCCGGGATCTTGTCCACCTGCTGGTCCCAGAAGGTGGGATCGCGCAGCGCGTCGAGCTCCTCGAGGCTCTTGCCCTGCTGCTCGACCCAGGTGAAGTATTTCTGGTTGTGCCAGCGCTCCCGCGCCTGTCGGGTGCCCTCCTGGACCCAGTCCGTGCCGACCGAGCGCAGGGTGCCGAGACGTTGGAGGGCGAGCTCGCGGGTCTGTGGGCCCTCGCGCTCGTCGAGGGCGCGGAGCACGCTGGGGTAGCGATCGAAACCATCGGTGGCCACCGTGACCAGGAGATCGTCGCCCCCGAGGGAAAGGGCCTTCGCGCTCTTGATCGCAGCGAGGAGGTTGCAGAGGCCGGACACGCCGAGGTGGCCCTGGAAGGCGGCGAGATCGTGATCGGTCAGGCCTGCGACCTCCTTGAGCACGTCGCCGCCTTCCTGCAGGAGCTGGAGCAGCCTCACGCAGCTGTCGTCGTCGATGCAGCAGAGCAGATCCATGTTCTGCACGTTGTGGATCCAGGTCACGTGCTTGTCGCCGATGCCCTCGATGCGATGGCCGCCGTAGCCGACGTTGTAGAGCGTGGGGCACTGCACAGGCTCGACGCCCACGATGGCGGTGCCGCCCTGGGCCTTGAGGTGGTCGCCCGCGGCGATCGTGCCCGCGGAACCCATGGCCGACACGAACGCTGCGACCCGATCGAAGCCGAGCTGACCGGCGAGGAGCTCGGCGGCGGGCCCCGTGACGCCGCGGTGGAAGCGGTAGTTGCCCCAGGCCTCGAACTGGTTGAGCACCCGGATCTCGGGCCGGGCCCTCAGCCGCGCTACCTCATCGTAGATCTCCTTGACGTTGGACTCACAGCCGGGCGTGGCGATGATGTCGGCGCCATAGGCTCGGATCTTGTCGAAGCGCTCGGCGCTCATCTCCTCCGGCAGGACCACCAGGCTCTTGAAGCCCATGCGCGGGCCGACCCAGGCACCGCCGATGCCGTAGTTGCCGGTGGACGGAAAGACGAGGGTGTGGCGCTCCGGATCGAGGTCACCGGTGAGGGCCTCCTCGATCAGGCACGAGTACGCGGGGCCGACCTTGTGCGCGCCGGTGGGAAAGTGGTCACCGAGGAGCACCGCGATGGTCGCGTCCACGCCGCTCAGGGCAGGGGGGACGACCCAGGCTCGCACGCTGCCGTCGTCCTGGACCCAGCGCATGTCGAAGAGCCGCACGGGGTCGAGCTCGTCGGCGTCTGCGAGGCGCGCACGGATGCCGGCGTGCACGAGGCTCGGGTCGCGCATCTCGGCGAAGGTGGGTCCGAGGATCATGGGCTCCTCCCGTAGGATGGGGCGCATGAGCGCGCCCCAGCTGTCCTGCACGGTCTGCCGTACCCGCTATCAAGGCTGGGACCTCCGCACCTGTGAGCGCTGCGGCGCCTGGGGCATCCTGGAGGTGGACGCGGTGCTCGAGCCCCCTGTCGATGGGGTCGGTCTGGAGCGCTTCCTGCCGCTGTTGCCCATCCCCCCGAACGCGCTGCTCCCCGCGCCTCCGGTGGGGGACACCCCGCTGGTCGAGGCTCCTCGCCTGGCGCGGGCGTGCGGGCTCGACCGCCTGCGGCTCAAGGACGACGGCCGCAACCCGAGCGGGAGCTTCAAGGACCGCGCGAGCTGGGTCGGCGCCGTGTTGGCGGCTGGGCGCACCGCCGCCTGCGCGTCCACGGGGAACGCCGCGTCGTCGCTCGCGGCGATGTGTGCGGCGCTGGACACGCCCGCTGTGATCTTCGTGCCGGAGCGCGCGCCGGCCCCGAAGCTCGCGCAGCTCAAGGTCTTCGGTGCCACGGTGTTCCGCGTGCTCGGCACCTACGATCAGGCCTACGATCTCTGCGCCCGGGCCGTGGCCGCCAAGGGCTGGTACGACCGCAACGCGGCGGTCAACCCGTACCTCGTCGAAGGCAAGAAGACGTGCGGGCTGGAGCTGGGCGAGGTCGAGCCGGCCGACTGGGTCGCCGTGAGCGTGGGTGATGGCTGCACCATCGCGGCGATCTGGAAGGGGCTCAAGGAGATGCACGGCCTCGGCATCCTGGAGCGGTTGCCTCGCCTCCTGGGCGTGCAGGCCGAGGGGAGCCCCGCGATCTACGACGAATGGCGCGCCGGCGGGGACGACGGGCCTGCGCGACCGCCCAGGGAGGGACCCGCGAACACCACGGCCGACAGCATCTGCGTCGGCGTCCCGAGGAACTGGCGCCGTGCGGTGCGGGCGGTCGACGAGTCGGGGGGTGAGATGGTGCTCGTGTCCGATGCCCAGATCGACGACGCCCTGCGCCTGACGGCACGGCTTGGCGGCGTCTACGGTGAGCCTGCGGCCGCTGCAGCGGTCGCTGGGCTGCGGAAGCGCCGGCCCGGCGGCTCGGCGATCGCCGTCGTGACCGGGTCCGGCCTCAAGGACGTGGCGGGCGCCCAGCGCGCGGGAGGCCAGCCCATCGACGTTCCTGTGGACCTCTCGGCGGTGCTGGCGCACCTTCCGAGATACCGTGCCTCTACGCCGAGTTGATCGGGCCTCGCCGGCCCTTCGGGCCCCCAGCGACCCCGCGCCTCCTCGACGTGCCCCGGGCACGCCTTCGTCGGACGCGTGGCCACTGGGAACCCGAATGACTGGGCGATCCTCCAATCAACCCGCCGCAGAGTCACGATAGGCTCTGACCTTCCCAATCGGAGAGACCATGTCGCGCGACGTCGACGCCGTCGTCGATCTCATCGCCCAGCGCGTGCGGGAGCGCATGCAGCAGGAGGCGGTGCCTCCCCTCGGCTCGGTGCGTGGCACCTGGTACGACGAGAGCGCTCTGAAGGCCTGGCTCAAGGCCGGTGTGGCGCGCTTCGGGAGCGATGGCAGCGAAGCCGGCAGCGCTGGCGAGGTGGGTCAGTACATCGACCACACGCTGCTCAAGCCCGACGCTACGCGCGCGGACATCCTGCGCGTCACCTCGGAAGCGCGCCGGTACACCTTCGCATCGGTGTGCGTGAACACCACGTGGATCGGCCTCGTGGCCCAGGAGCTCGCGGGCACGCGGGTGCGCCCGATCTGTGTCGTCGGCTTCCCCCTCGGGGCGATGGTCACCTCGGCCAAGGCCATGGAGACCCGCGAGGCCATCCGTCTGGGTGCCGTCGAGATCGACATGGTCATCAACCTCGGTGCGCTGAAGTCTGCGGACTACGACACGGTGCTGCAGGACATCCGCGCGGTGGTCGACGCCGCGCAGGGACGACCGGTCAAGGTCATCCTCGAGACCAGCATGCTCGACCGGGAGCAGAAGATCGCGGGCTGCGCCCTCGCCAAGAGCGCCGGCGCCCACTTCGTGAAGACCTCCACGGGCTTCGGCGGCGGTGGAGCCACCGTGGAAGACGTGCAGCTCATGCGCGCCGTCGTCGGCCCCGATCTCGGCGTCAAGGCCAGCGGCGGCGTGCGCTCGCTGGCGGATGCCCAGGCCCTGCTCGCGGCGGGGGCGAACCGCCTCGGGGCCAGCGCGTCGGTCAAGATCGTGACCGGCGGGGTCGCCACGGGGAGCTACTGATGCGCTGCACCCTGGTCGTGCTGGACTCACTCGGTGTCGGTGCGATGCCCGACGCAGCCGAGTGGGGCGACGCGGGAGCCCACACCTTCGGCCACATCGCGGACACGGTGGGCGAGCTCAAGCTGCCCAACCTCGAGGCGCTCGGCCTGGGCAACATCCATCCGGTCCCAGGCTGCGGCGCCGTGAAGCGTGCTGGCGCGGGGTTTGGCAAGGCGGCCATCGCGTCGGCTGGCAAGGACACGATCAGCGGCCACTGGGAGATGGCGGGCGTGCCGGTGCGAGAGGCTTTCCACACCTACCCTACGTTTCCATCCGAGATGATGGAGGCGTTCCACAAGATGATCGGCCGCGAGAGCCTCGGCAACTACGCCGTGAGTGGCACCGTGGTCATCGACGACCTGGGCGCCGAGCACATCGCCACCGGCAAGCCCATCGTCTACACCAGCTCCGACAGCGTGTTCCAGATCGCGGCCCACGAGGACGTGGTCGACGTCGACACGCTGTACGACTGGTGCGAGGATGCCTTCCGCCTGGTCACGGCCTGGGGGATCGCCCGGGTCATCGCGCGGCCCTTCGTCGGTGAGCCGGGTGCCTTCACCCGGACCCACAACCGGCGGGACTTCAGCTTGCGCCCGCCCGAGCCGACGGTGGTCGACATGCTCAAGGCCGCCGGCCAGACCACGACCAGCGTCGGCAAGGTGAAGTCGGTCTTCGGCGACCGTGGCTTCACCAACCAGATCAAGGCCGGGGACAACGCCGGCATCATGCGCGGCATGCTCGATGCCTTGGACCACCAGTACAAGGGCTTGATCTTCGCGAACTTCGTGGACTTCGACATGCTCTACGGCCACCGTCGCAACCCCGAGGGCTACGCCCGCGCGCTCGAGGAGTTCGACCACCGCGTGCCCGACATCATGGAGCGCATGGGTCGACGCGACCTCCTCATCCTCACCGCGGACCACGGCAACGACCCCACGGCGCCGGGCAGCGACCACACCCGGGAGTACGTGCCGATCCTCGCCTGGCACCGTGACCACCGCGCCACGGATCTCGGAACGCGCGACAGCCTCGCCGATGTGGGAGCGACCATCGCGGACTGGTTCGAGCTGAGGGAGAAGCCCACCGCGGGCACCTCCTTCCTCAAGCAGCTGTGAGCGTTCATAGCTGGCTTCAGGAGCGGCGGGATGGCGTCGAGCAGGACGCCGCCGCCATCTCGGGCTTCATCGGTGGTGTGTTGGACGGAAGCATCACGCGCGCTCAGCAGGCCGCGTGGCTGGCCTTCGTCTACACCCGCGGCATGACCGACGCCGAGACCGTGCACCTCACCCGTGCGATGACGGACTCGGGGACTCGGCTCACGTGGCCTGGGATCGACGGGCCCTTCGTGGACAAGCACTCCACCGGCGGTGTGGGGGACAAGGTCTCGCTGGTCTTGGCGCCCATGTGGGCGGCCATGGGCTTTCGGGTGCCGATGATCTCCGGCCGCGGGCTCGGCATCACGGGCGGCACCCTCGACAAGCTCGAAGCCATCCCGGGCTTCCGCACCGATCTCGACGAGGTGTCGCTGCGGCGGGCGCTGGTGGATGCAGGATGTTTCATCAGCGGGCAGACGGGTGAGCTCGCACCTGCAGACCGCGTTCTCTATGGCTTGCGCAACGAGACCTGCACGGTCCCATCCATCCCGCTCATCACCGCCAGCATCCTCTCCAAGAAGCTGGCGGAGGGCATCTCCCGGCTGGTGCTCGACGTGAAGTGCGGTTCGGGGGCCTTCATGCAGAACCGGAGCGATGCCGAGGCCTTGGCGGCGAGCCTGGTCCGCGTGGGGAATGGCGCCGGCGTGGCCACCGAGGCCCACATCACCGACATGAACCAGCCCTTGGGCTGCGCTGTCGGGAACGCCCTCGAGGTGCAGGAGGCGGTCGACACCTTGCGTGGCGGGGGGCCAACCGGGTTTCGGGAGCTGGTGTTGATGCTCTGTGGTGACGCCGAGGCCGGGGCCCGTGCGCTGGAGTCTGGCACGGCGCTCGAGTGTTGGGAACGCATGGTGCGGGCGCAGGGCGGTGACCCGTCCGCCGGGCTCCTGGGAGCTGGCTGCACACGGGAAGAGCTGCTCGCCGAGCGGTCGGGGGTGGTCATCGAATGCTCGGCGAAGGGCGTCGGCCAGGCGGCCTTCGTGCTTGGAGCTGGGCGGCTTCGGGCCTCGGACCCCGTCCACTTCGGGGTCGGTGTCCTGGTCCACGCGCACCGCGGCGAGGTGGTCGAGCGCGGCCAGCCGCTGGCCACGCTGGTGCACGATGGCCGAGGGCTCGAGGCGGCCCGCACGGCCTTGCGGGGTGCCTTCGTCGTCGAGGAGTCGGCATGAGCGTCTTCGTCGCGGTGCTGTGTAGCCCGGCCTGGGCCGGCTTCCGGGAGGTGGAGACCACCGCCCTGGACCGCGGCGTCTCGCTCCTGGGCATCGGGGTCTTCATCGGGCTCGCGTGGCTGTTGAGCGCGAACAGGAAGGCCGTGATGTGGCGCCCGGTGGCGTGGGGCGTCGGCCTTCAGCTGCTGTTTGCAGCGGTGGTGCTGGCCCCCGCGCTCCAGGAGGTCTTCTTCGTGGTGGTCGACACCGGGGTGAAGAAGCTCTTGAGCTTCGCGGAGGCGGGTGCCGACTTCGTCTTCCAGAGCGTCGAGCCGCACCAGCTCGCGGTGGGCTTCGGTGAGGGTGCGCCGGTGGAGACCTTCGTGGGGCGTATCTCGCCCCCGGTGAAGACCTTCGCCTTCTGGATCCTGCCCTCCATCGTCTTCTTCTCGAGCCTGATGAGCATCCTGTACCACCTGGGCATCATGCAGGTCTGTGTGCGCGGCGTGGCCTGGGTGATGCAGCGGACCATGGGCACCAGCGGATCGGAGTCGTTGTCGGCGGCCGCGAACATCTTCGTCGGCCAGACCGAAGCTCCGCTCGTGGTGAAGCCCTTCATCGCTGGCATGACCAGGTCGGAGCTCCACGCGGTGATGACCGGCGGCTTCGCCACGGTCGCGGGCGGCGTGATGGCGGCCTACGTGGCCTTCCTCCGCGACATCCCGGGCATCGCTGGCCACCTCGTCACCGCGAGTATCCTCTCGGCCCCGGCGGCGCTCGCCATCTCCAAGGTGTTGTACCCGGAGACCGAAGCGAGCCAGACCGCCGGCGAGCTGAAGATCCATGTGCCGAAGACGGCGCGGAACGTGGTGGAAGCCGCGGCGAATGGTGCCAGCGAGGGCATGAAGCTCGCCATCAACGTCGCCGCGATGTTGATCGCGTTCGTCGGCCTCGTCGCGATGGTGGACTGGTTGCTCACCCTGGCACCGCTGTACGAGTGCAGCGCTGGCTGGACGCTGGGCTACCCCGACGGCTGCTCGCCCCTGTCGTTGTCCAAGATCCTCGAGTGGGTGTTCTTCCCCATCGCGTGGGCGATGGGCGTGCCTTTCGAGGAGGCCGGCGTGGTGGGCCGCCTGCTCGGCGAGAAGATCGTGCTCACCGAGTTCATCGCGTACATCAACCTGGGCGCCATCCTCGGCGCCGAGGAGGCGGTGCTCTCGGAGCGTTCCGCCATCATCGCCAGCTACGCGTTGTGCGGCTTCGCCAACTTCGCGAGCATCGGCATCCAGCTCGGCGGGATCGGGGGCATCGCGCCCGAGCGCATGGGTGACCTGGCCGAGTGCGGTCTTCGGGCGATGTTCGGAGGCTTCCTGGCCGCCTGCATGACCGGCACCGTGGCGGGCGTGTTGCTCGGCTGAGCACCGGTCTACGCAGGGCTACCAGCCCGACGCGCCCTTGTTCACGTCGTCGACCATGCGCGGGAGCATGAACGCGTCGACCACCGTGCCGACGAGGCAGAGCCCGCCGGTGAACAGCCAGATGAGGCCGCTCACCCAGCGCCCCAGGTAGAAGCGGTGGAGCCCGGAGAGGCCCACGAAGCTCGCAAGCCAGAGCACGTAGGCGAGTCCTGTGTCTCGAGGCTTGACGACGGGGACGAGATCGTTCGACATGCGGTGGTTCCTCCCGCGGGGTCGACCGCGCTACGGGGCCCGCCGTGTCCTATTGCGATAGAAGCCTCGCATGATCCACGGCTACAAGGACCACGTCCCTCGCATCCACCCCACGGCCTGGGTGCATCCCGATGCCACGGTCATCGGCGATGTCACCCTGGCCGCTGGCGTCAACGTCTGGCCAGGTGCTGTGCTGCGCGGTGACCAGGGCGGCATCGTGGTGGGCGAGAACAGCAACCTGCAGGACGGCTGCGTGGTGCACGCCACCGGGGACGTGTCCACCGTGAAGCTCGGCGCGCGTTGCACGGTCGGTCACCGGGCCGTGCTCCACGGCTGCGACATCGGCGACGACGTGCTGGTGGGGATGGGCGCGGTCCTGCTCGACAACTGCGTGCTGCGCGGGGTGAGCATCGTAGGCGCGGGCTCCCTGGTCACCGTGGGAAAGGTGTACGCCTCCGGGCACCTCATCCTCGGTAGTCCCGCCAGACCCGTGCGGCCGCTGACGGACAAGGATGTGGCCTTCGTGGACCACGGCTGGCGCACCTACCGCAGGCTCGCGGATGAGTACACCGCCGCAGGCTTGGGGGGGCGACGATGAGCGGCCGCAACCAGAAGCCGGGGTGCTTCCTCACCCTGCTGGTGTTCGGCGGGCTCCTCGCCACCGTGATCGCGTCGCTGTAGGCCGGATAGGCGTGCTTGCCGCCGGATCCCGCGTCTGGTAGACAACTGACAGCCTCGCGGGCGCATCCCCTCGCTCCCCGACCCCTCCCACGCCGTCCCCCTGGCGCCCATGCACATCCGAACGCTCGAGCTTCAGGGCTTCAAGTCCTTCGTCGACCGCACCACCTTCACCTTCGGCGACGGCATCGCCGGTGTGGTTGGACCGAACGGCTGCGGCAAGTCCAACGTGATCGATGCCATCAAGTGGTGCATCGGCGAGCAGTCCGCGAAGAGCTTGCGGGGCGGCTCGATGGACGACGTGATCTTCGCGGGTTCGGCGAGCCGCAAGAAGGTGGGCTTCGCCGAGGTCACCATCACCTTCGCGTGCGGCGACGAGCCGTTTCCTGGCCACTGGGCACGCTTCGAGGAGCTGTCGATCACCCGGCGGCTGTACCGAGAGGGGGGCAGCCAGTACCTGATCAACCAGAACAAGGTCCGGCTCAAGGACATCCACGACCTCTTCCTGGACACCGGGGTCGGGAACCGGCTGTACAGCTTCATCGAGCAGGGTCGAATCGACGAGGTCGTCAAGGCACGGCCGGAACATCGGCGCCTCCTCATCGAGGAAGCCGCGGGCATCTCCCGCTTCAAGGAGCGACGACGCGAGGCGCTCGGGAAGCTCGAGACCACCGAGCAGAACCTGGGGCGTGCCGCTGACCTGGAAGATGAGATGGGCAAGCGCATGCGTAGCCTCGAGCGCCAGGTGCTCAAGGCCGTCCGCTACCGGCGTCTTCAGGCCGACCTCCACAACGGCGAGATCTTCCTGGGCCTGGCCCGCTACAACGGACTCGCAGGCGACAGGAAGGCCCTGGCGCGCGAGCTGCAGGGTGCCCGCCGCGACGAAGAGACTCTGGCGCGGGAGCTCCAGCGCCGGGACGGCGACCTCGTCCAACGACGTGAAGAGCTCCAGGTCGTGGACCTCGTCGTGGGTCGTCTTCGCGACGAGCTCAGCGAGCTCGAGGCACAGAGGCGGGCCGAGGAGTCAGCGCGGATCGCGCAGGCACGCCAGTGCGACGAGCTCGAACGTCGCGTGGGCGTGCTGGAGCACGACGTCGACGAAGCGGAAGCGCACGCTCGTGATGGCGGCGCGGAGGCGGAGCGCCTCGAAGCCGAAGAGGCCCGACGGCGTGAGGAGCTGGCAGCTCACGGCGCGACCTTCGATCGCGCGCAGGCCGACAGCCGGCAGCTCGACACCGCATTGAGCGCCGCCCGAGGTGACGTCGAGCGCCTGAAGAAGCGCACCTCCCGGGCGCTTCAGGAGGTCGCGGGCCACAAGGCGCGCCTGCGCGCCGCCGAGGAACGGCAGCTCGAACTCTTCGACGAGCGGGAGCGGTCCGCCGGCGAGCTGGCCGCTGCGCAGGCTGAGCTGCAGCGCCTGGCAACGGCGCTCGGCGCCGAGCAGGCGGTGAATGGTGAGGCTGTCGCTCGGCTCGAGGCCGCGCAGGCGGCTGTGGAGGTCGCCCGTGAAGCGCGTGCTGAGGGGGAGCGAGCCCTCGGGCGCGTGCGCGGCGAGCTTCAAGAAGCCGAGCAGGCGCTCACCGCTGCCGAGCGCTCCGTGGCGCGGCTCGAGGCCCGCGCGCGTTCGTTGCAGGACCTGGCGGAGAGCCGCGCCGGCGTGAGCGCCGATGCGAAGAGTGTGCTCGACATGGTGCCCTCGGCCCTGGGCACGCTTGCGGAACAGCTCGACGTGCCGCCCGATCTCCTGGGGGTTGTGGGCGTCGCCCTCGACGGCGCCCTCGACCATGTGGTCGTGCCGGACCGGGCGTCGTTGCTGGAGGCCGCAGCATCGGCCAAGGGAAGGGTCGGGCTCGTCCTCCAAGGGGGCCCGGCCACGGAGGGACTCGCCAGCGAGCTCGCCGGGGCTGGAGCGGGCGCCGCGGCACGCGTGATGGGCGTCTGCCACCGGGCGGCCATGCTGGAAGAAGCCCTGTCGCTGCACGACGCACACGGTGGTCGCGTTGTGGTGGACACCGGCGAGCTGGTCCTGGCGAACGGCGTGGTGTTGGTTGGGCAGCCCGGCCGCTCGGCCGGGGAAGCGGTGTTGGAGCGTCGGCGCTCGCTCGCAGCCCTGGAAGGAGAGCTGGCGCGCGAGGTCGAGGTGTTGGACGAGCTTCGCGCGCATGCCGAGGCTGTCCAGGCCCGGCGCGTGGCCCTCCAACAAGCGCAGGTCGTGGCCCGGAACGCCTTTGACGATGCAGCGGCCGTGCGCCGCTCGGTCGAGCTCGACGGGGCCGAGGCGCGTCACCGTGTCCGTGGGCGCGAGCAAGAGCTCGCACGCCAGACGGCGCACCTCGAGCGTCTGCGCGAGCAGGCCGCTCGCCTGGACAAGCGCGGCTCCTCGCTGGGCACCCAGGCCGACGAGAGCCGCGCGGGCATCGAGGCGGCCATGGAGAACCTGGCGACCGACGAGATCGCCTTGAAGCACGCCCAGGCAGCGTTGATGTCCCTCGACGAGCAGGCCCGAGGGTCCCGCGATGCCCTGGCCGAAGCGCGCGCTCGCCGTCAGTCCCTCGCAGACCGCCTCGAAGAGCTTGGAGGTGCGCTCGAGTCGGCCCGGATGCGGCAGGAGAGGGGAAGGGCTCGGCACCTCCGAGCCAGCGAAGAGCTGGTGCGCACCCGCGCACGCATCGCCGAGCTCCGCCGCGAGGACGGACGCATCGCGAAGCTGCTGCAGGATCTGGGCGAGGCCCAGGGCGAGAAGCGCGCGAAGCTGACCGGCGAGAAGAAGCAGGTCCAGGCACTCCGTGAGCGGCTTCAGGTGGTCGAGGATGCCCTCCGCGAAGAACGCTCACGCTTGAACGACGTGCGCGCGCAGCGAACGCGGCTCGAGCTGTCGCTCCAGGAGGTCAAGGGGCAGATCGAGGCGGTCCGGGAGCAGGTCTCCCAGCGTCACCACCTGAGCCTGCCGGCATTGCTCGACCGTCTCGAACGGCAAGCTGCCCTGGTGCTCGAGGTCCCGGCCACCGCTCGCGTGGAGCTCCCGTTCGAGAGCCGCGGCGAGGTGCCCGAGGTGAACGACCTGCGCATCACGCCGGGTCTGTTGGAGAGCGAACGGGCCATCAGCTCGTGGGTCGCCCGGGTCGGCGAGTTGCGCGAGCGCATCGCGAAGCTCGGCGACGTGAACCTCGCTGCGCTGACGGAGTACGAAGAGGTCCGCGAGCGTCACGGGCGCCTCGAGAAGCAGACCGCCGACCTGGCCCAGAGCGTCGAGGAGATCCGTCGTGCCATCGCCAAGCTCAACCGCACCTGCCGCGAGCGCTTCCGGGAGACCTTCGATCGGGTCGACGGCTACTTCCGCGAGATCTACCCGCGGCTGGTCGGTGGCGGAACCGCTCGTCTCGCGCTCACCGATGAGGACGATCTGCTGGAGACCGGCGTGGAGATCTACGTGCAGCCCCCGGGAAAGC
>Ga0209992_10004049_pt1 | contig 11850 bp, 15 predicted proteins | sample 2SBtaG_2_FD_182564 | JGI IMG/M metagenome (GOLD analysis project Ga0209992, IMG submission 182564) | Deep subsurface microbial communities from Kolumbo volcano to uncover new lineages of life (NeLLi) - 2SBTROV12_ACTIVE470 metaG (SPAdes)... | ecosystem: Environmental > Aquatic > Marine >... | reverse complement strand
ATGCGAAAAAAATTAAATAGTTTGACCCAACTTGAACACTTGGGGTAAAAATAACTTATCATCGATCCGTTAGATTTCTGGTGTTCAAGTTGGCCAGAATCGGTGTTCAAATTAATCAGAATATGTACCCAGAATAGAAATCCAATATCATATTTCTTTATTTCTGCTACCCAGGTATCCACATTGGGTCCATCTATTTACTCCCCACATCATCCTCACGATGGAAACCTCCTGGAAACAAATATCAAAGCCAGCCCACTTAACAAAAACAAACCTTGAAGGACAAAATAGCCAACAAATTTAATCAATTCGGTCCAACTAATGGGTTCAATCCAATACGGTCCCCATGCTGTGAGCGACAAACCCACAAAGAAATAACAGGCCCCAAGTAAATTGATAAGGTAGTACATCATATTTTTCGATAGCCAATTTTGAGTCCTAACAAGCTCAATCATATCGTCACCATCTACCCCATGTTTCGAACAATCCATTATTTTAATAAAGTCCGTTCCAACCAAATCACTGCCATCAAGATACTACCTCGTCGACTTTATTATCGTCTGCATTAATATTAGTATCCAAATAACTGTCTGCAATCACCTGCAAAGCAATTAGCTGTGCATGGTTGATTTCCAATGAACGTGACCAACGATACACAAACAAAGGGTTTAAATCGAGTTGCCAACGGTTGATGAATCGAGCGATGAAAAATGGCATCATCCAGGTACGTTTCCATTTCCATGATGTGCGTTCAAAAGGCGCCAGCGATCACAAACAAGGGGATCGGTTACTTGGCCAACAAGACCCGAAAACCACCCAGAATATTTACGAAAGGTAACCTACGACTATTAAACCGTCACGATAAAGAACCCTTTTTTATAGCAGATCAAAAAGACTAGCCTGAGTATTGCACCAAAAAAGAAGGCAAAACCCTTATAAGATGATAAAATACAGTTGCTTATACTGTAATCAAAAGGATTCTGCCTATGGCAAACTGTACCCCAAAGTGGATACAATTTCCAGCAACAAAAAACGGTTGTTCGAGGCCGATTTTTCCGGCGGAGATATCACCTCAGATGGGGGTGTCCTGATCGTGCGGCAAGTCGATCAACGTCTCCAGTTATCTCAGGCTGTGGCAATCCGGTCGGCGATTAACCGGGATCAACCGCTCGCCAGTTGTTCAACATTATGTCGCTTCGAACATCAGTTTGATCGAGCCGCCGCCTGGAAGCTTCATGAGGTCCTGGTCGAACAATTCATCGCGTCTTTCAAACCCCGCCCAAACAACTGGTCTTGGATTTTGATGCCACCGATGATCGGGTTCATGCTCAACAGGAAGACCGGTTTTTTCATGGCTATTACGACCACTACTCAATCGAAAACAGGTAAAAAACAGATTTTTGAATGGACGAAAGGACTTAAAAACGCGGTAGCGTTGGCTAAATCACACAATCGAAAAGCAGTTAGTTGCGCTTGGTTGATATCGAACGAACGTGGTCAACAATACACAAGCAACGGTTTTAAATCGAATTGGCAGCGATTAATGAATAAGGCGATGAAAGAGGGTCTTATTAACGAGCGTTGGCGGTTCCACGATTTGCGTTCAAAAGCGGCAAGCGAACATGAAAAAGGAGATCGGTTATTAGGTCATCAAGATCCGAAAACCACACGAAAATTCTACGAAAGAAAACCGACTCCAGTGAAACCAATTCGGTGAAAAAGTTAGACAATTACCGAAAAATTAGGCAGTTTGATTTTTCAATACACGTAAGTGATTGAAAAATGGGGCGAGAGACGGGGCTTGAACCCGCGACAACCGGAATCACAATCCGGGACTCTACCAACTGAGCTACTCCCGCCATCGTCGAAATTAGCTACTTCTTTATCTAAAGATTAGCCAATTAATACAACCTTCTTTCTACAGCGATTCTATCAGCAGCCATCCAAAACTTCCAGGCAAAACTGGCACGCTTGGCAGGACTCGAACCTGCTACCCTCGGCTTAGAAGGCCGATGCTCTATCCAGATGAGCTACAAGCGCTTGGACTAAGTACAAAAATCGACTTACGAGCGTGCGTGAAGTAAATATTATTTCCTTCAGAATACCTTGGGAAAGCTACTCGAGAATAGGATCCTCGACAGAGAAACGCTGTTTTGAGACCTTTTTGATCAAACCGAACAAACGCTCATGCTATTGAACGGGTGCAATCAAAAATACACTCTTCCAAAGTAAGTTCTCTGTTCTTGGACAACCTACCCGGCTACGCTCTACGACCATACACGCGACATATTTTACAATCAGACTCACTACATCGCAATTCTAGTGAATCGATTTTACTACCTTCCTTCATTTGGTCAGGGTGGAGGAACTCGAACCCTAACCAACCACTTAATTACCGTCTACAGGACGTCGCATACCCTTTAAATTCAAATACTTAAAAAGCATTTTGCACAAACGACCACACTAATATGCGTATAGTATCATAAAAGTGGACCAAAAATTGGGCCAAAGTGAGTACGTTAGTGTGGGTGACTAATAATTTTGATTATGATGGGAACAATACACGATTCGAAGACGCTAGCATCGCATAAGACGGATACATAGGGATAGCAAAATTACTCGCAGACATCCCATACAATGCCAAATCGATTGATGTCTGTCGCATTGAATACAGTACTTCTCCCTATTGTAGAATCGTTGAAAGCATTTTTTCCTTTACTCCAAGACGTCAAGTGTAAGGACAATATTCAGGCTTTTACCTATCTGGTTAAAATGGACGTTAATGCCTGATGATTAATCCATCCAAACGTACATTTTCCCCAAATAATAGAAGAGTGTCGCTACCTCGTGAAATATTTTGGAACATCAATGAGTTTGTCGATAACTTGTTGAATAGACATAGAAATTCAGGCCATGGCTCATTGTAATACGATCTTCTCTCAAATACTAAAACTTGTTCCTAGACATGAATTCGAGTCCCTAGCTAAACAACACCACTCGGGCCGTTCTTTCCGAACTGCCTCGCGCCCCATTTATCCAACATCCATCCGCCCATCGCGCGGAACACGTTACCTGGTAAGGCATATGCTGCTGCCAACATTCCAGCGGTTTTAATATCGACGCGGTAGGTACCGACATAATAGCGGGGTAGCCATAGCGACAAAGCCCCCAAACACAAAAAAGTAATACGTTGCGAACCGCCAAACCTGCAGATTTTTTAGTGGAGCAAGTTGCATCAATACGGAATCTGGTTTTTTGCCGCTAACGCGCCGGGCTTTCGTAATCGGGTCGACCTCGGTCGTCAACCAGAAAACAAGTGCCATCAGCAAAAGTCCAAGTGCATAGATTTGCGCCACCCGCTCCCATCCAAGGGCTAGCAGCAAAAAAGGCGCTCCAAAGTTGGTCAACGCTGACCCGACATTACCCATCCCAAAAATACCTAGTGCAGTGCCCTGTTTTTCTTTCTCATACCATCGAGATACATAAGCGATACCAACGGCAAATGATCCACCGGCAAAACCGGCATGGCCACTAGCAGACCGAACTCAGTTTCGTTTAACCCAAGATCCTGCTTTATCTGAATCCCAATGATGGAAAAAATCGTCCATACTGCAAAACAGACGGTAAAAGCCATCGTACTGACGGCTAGCGCACGATTTTTCCGCGCAGCCACGACTTTTATCTAAGGGAGCATTATTTGTTCTCCTATTTATTAGGTATCGGACATTCTTTTAGCCGAGTAAAACCAAAATCCTTGTGTGAATAATAAAAATGTAGTCAGGGGATGGCATTGATTTGAGTCAAATACCGGGGTGAGGTGAGCCATTATGCTTTCTTAATTTCAATTATGTGGCAACCATTAATTCCACAAAGGATTCGGTCACCATTCGATCACAATCAGTGGATAAATTTTCGTGGCTTAACCCGTAGTCTTTTAATGGTAATTTTATCGGACCACACACTGTATTAATCAAGAAACCAAAAAGCACTGGTGTCCAAACTAGTTGATTTGTCTCCCATAAAATTTAGTTTTTCGGCTAGAAACGCCGAAACAACGTCTGAATCAACATTACCCAAATGAAAAATTTCATCGGCTTTGTGTCTGCCGATGCCCTGAGAATTAACTCCCAGTTAAATTCAAGGCTCAACAGGCAAGTACGTATGGGCGTAGCGGTATGATCGGGATATCGAAGATTTCTTCGCGCTCCAGGACGAAATTAATCAGCATATCGTTCGATCAGTAAATACTCGTCTCTCAGAAAGTGACCAAAGATATCGCGAATTAAAAAAAACTACTGTAATCGACGCCTACGATTTAGTCTTGCGCGGTATGAAAAAATCCCGCGCTTATACGAGGGAAGGTTCGGCCCGTGCACGCGATTATTTCGAACGCGCCGTGGAGTTGGATCCGCACTACGCGGTAGCCTATGCGCGTCTGTCGATGAATTTAATATTTCGTTGGATAGTTAATTGGAGCCAGTCACGAGAGAGGAAAGCATCGAAACAGGCCTTAAATTCGCCGAGAAAGCTGTTAGCCCTGATGGAAAACTGGCGCTCGCCCATACGGCGCTATGCTAGGCTTATCTATGGCAGGGGACTTCGATGCAGCAATCACAGCGGGTGAAGCAGCCGTCGATCTCGAACCAAGCAACGTTGACGCGCTCGAGCGCCTGGCTCTGAGTTTTGCCTGGAGTGGCAATGTTCATCATTCGGGAATATGTCCGCGCAATCGAACTTTTGCGGGAAAGTATTAAGAATAATCCCAAATTTTTACCTTCCTATTTATTTTTAGCATCCAGCCACGGACACATGTCCCACGAACAAGAGACACGTGAGATAGTGACCAGGCTCAAGGCAATCTATTCTGACTATCGCTTGTCGAGTGGCAATAATTCAAATTTCAAAAACTTAGCGGATCACGATCAATTCATTGATGGCTTACGTAAGGCTGAATTTGACTAAATTAAGAGGCGGGTAGCCTTAAATTCAACACTCCGGAATAAAAAAACCCTGCTGGCCAGTCGTTATGATTGTGTAAACCTAATGAAATAGATCTCAATTACAATCCCAAGATCATCGAATTTAATACGTTCCCTGGAAAAATAAATTTCTCTGTTTCGTGCTACGACACATAGTCTGATTATTTGATTGTTCAACGATTCAGCACTTCAAAACCAGCGACAACATCCAACAGTTCTTCGGTTATTGAGTTTTGGCGCTGTTGACGAAACTCGGCTCTAAGGTCTTCAATGCGCCCTTTAATGCTTTTTTCAGCAATCTGCATCGATAACAATCGGCTTGCATGTTCACTGGCCAGTGACTCTGCGCATGCCTGAAATATCGAAATAAATAAATATTGACGGATCAGCGATGAAAGTAATGTCTCGTCGGACATTGTGTAGGTTGGTATCGAACGGGAAGGCCAGGATTGAGCTTCCATACCTTCAAATTGATCCATGTCAATCGGCAAAAGATTCAACAAAGTTGGGTCGCAACGATTACTGGGCGCTCGTTTGTTGAAAAAAAGTAATATCTTGCTCACTCCTGCCGTCTGCCACCCATCCAGCTTGATCAAGAGCTGGCGCACACTAGCGGTAATTTCTGCCACTGACCCTGGAATAAAAAAACATTCATCCATTTCAATCTTCCGGGCTTCGAAAACCATACTCATCCGCGCGCCAACAGTCACTATCCGCCATTTGTTTGCTGTAATGTGAGACGATTTAATTTTATCCAAAGCAAAAGTCGCCAAAGCTTCGTTAAAACTTCCGCACAATCCATGATCTGAACCAAATACGACGACGCCTATTTCAGTGCCATTAGAAAATGGTTGGGCGAAGCTTTTATCGTTATGGTAAGTAAATATCTGTATTCCCAAATTAACGGTACGATTGTAATCCACCAACGACTCAACGGCACGCTCGTACTGGTGAATGCTTACCGCAGACAAGACCTTCATAGTTCTTACTATTGACTTGAGATCCTCTGCACTACGCAAGACTTTATTTATTACTTCCAATGATCGCATGAGGAATATCTAGGATTCATACTTAGAAACAATTTGATGACACACCGTCTGTATTTTTTCCTTATCACCTGCATCTAATGACTTCCTGAACTCAATCTTGTTGGACTGAGCTTTTAACTCCCGGTTGCACGCTAAACAGATATCGTGTTCAATTGTTTTGACTTGCTCCAGTGGCAATGCATCGAAAAATCCGGCATTTACTGCAAAAAGCACCGCGATCTGTTCTGATGCGGTCAACGATTCTGCTTCGTTCTGCTTTAGAATCTCGCGTACCCTTCTACCGCGACGAATAGCCTTCCTAGTGTGCTCATCCAGACGTGTCCCAAAACGCGCAAAAGTTTCCAGTTCCCCAAATTGCGTATAGGCCAGTCGAAGTTCACCGACGATATCACGGTAGGCTGGCAACTGTGCCTTTCCACCTACTCGCGACACCGATTTTCCAATGTCGACAGCCGGTAGTTCTCCCCGCTTAAATAAATCTGGCGAAAGATAAATTTGGCCATCGGTAATCGAGATCAGATTGGTCGGAATATAAGCCGCTATGTTTTGTGCCTGTGTTTCGATGATCGGTAATGCCGTCAAACTTCCACCACCAACGTCTGTCGCTAGTTGCGTGGCGCGTTCTAAGAGTCGTGAATGAATATAAAAAATATCACCGGGATAAGCTTCTCGACCCGGTGGACGACGCAATAACAAAGAAAGCTCACGATAAGCATGTGCGTGCCGAGTAAGATCATCGTAAACTAAAACAACATCTCGACCTTGCTCCATAAAATATTCGGCAATTGTGGTAGCAGCATAGGGAGTGATAAATTGCAGACCAGCAGCACTTTCGGCAGATGCAACAATTACGACACAATGAGCAATCGCTTTGTGTGCACGTAACCTATCGATCACACGCGCAACCGCTGTGCCACGTTGTCCAATACTACAGTATATGCAGATTACGCCTTTGCTTCGCTGGTTTAAAATCGTATCGACAGCGATCGCAGTCTTACCCGTTTGTCTGTCGCCGAGAATGAGTTGGCGTTGGCCTCGCCCAACCGGAATTAGAGCATCGATCGCTTTTATCCCGGTTTCAAGCGGTTCCGTCACGGGCGCACGATCAAGAATATTTGGAGCCTTCCTTTCGATCGGCCAATAGCCTACCGATTTAACCGGACCCTTATCGTCCAATGGTACGCCTAGTCCATTGATCACCCGGCCAAGCAGGCCAAACCCAACCGGCACCCCAATAACCCTACCAGTACGCCGCACTTCGGTACCTGCCTTGATACTTGAGCCATGACTTAGCAGTACTACGCCGATTTCCTCGGGGTCGAGGTTAAAAGCAAGTCCTGCGTTACGATCACTGAATTTAAGCAGCTCCATAGCCTGCACTCTAGACAAACCGGATACACCAGCAATCCCGTTTTGTACTCGACGAACACGCCCGGTTTCAAGGGCAGTTAGTTTCAGTCCTCGTTGGGCTAATAACGCCTTCTCAATGCGCTTATCGGTTTCCGCTATCGATTCTTTTAACATTTAGATAAGGGGCGCTGTACTTCCTCGTTACGCGCTACTAAAGTAACGTTGGAAATCACCTCGATTAGCTCATCTAAATAATGTCCAGCGTTCCAAGACCAGAGTTCTTCGCTCGTCTCCAAAGCGACACCACACACGAATTCGGGCCTAAGTTCGAATTCCAAGTAAACACCTGGAATGAGCTCAGACAGCTTATCTCGAACGACATCCCGTAGCTTTTGACTCAGCTCGTAACCAGTCGCTACCGTAATATTTCCGCCGGTCACCGTCGAACAAAGCAATTTCTTTTTGTCTTTTTCAGATAATTGATGCAACTCATCCAAAAAACGATCAACCATGTATTGCTCCAATTGCACTCCAGCCAGATCGCGAAGCACTTGGCGGCAGATTGTTATCATTTTTTTTCCGCATACATTTCCGACTTCCTGCATCAACGACGTTTGCTCTTTTACTAACTCATTTTGCCATTGCACCCGCTTCTTACCAATTTCATCACGTAATTTACCCAATAAAACAGTATATTGACGCTCTGCTGCTTGTTCGGCTTGATTGAGTATCTCTGACCGCTCCACCTCTAATTCTTTCTGTTTATCCAGGTATAGTTGCATTGTCTGCTCTGCGGAGTCTAACTGTGACTCTGCAAGTTTCTGGCGTTCCATTATTTTCCTTTCACGCCGCTCCATCGATTCAATAATAGGTTTAAAAAGGAACCGCTTAAGCAAATAGACGAGCACCAGAAAATTAACAATTTGTGCACCGACAGTAAACCAGTCAATCTGCATCGCTTCAATTCGCTGCTTGAGTAATAGCAAAATCCCAGAATGGGTTTGCAAAAAGCAAAATCATGGTGATCACAAAGCAGTAGATGGCCGTTGACTCGATCATGGCCAATCCGACAAATAACGTTCGGGTAATTGTATTCGCTTCGTCTGGCTGCTGGGCGATCGAGCTAAGCGCTTGAGCCACCGCTCGACCTTCGCCCAATGCGGGCCCGATTGAACCAATAGCCATAGTTAGTCCTGCAGCAATAATCGAGGCCATACCAATCAAACTCTGAATATTCATAACTCCTCCTCGTGGATTCCACACGGATGATCTAAAGAATCAGTAGTATTATTCAAATTAGGTTCATGTGCCGCAGTGGCTGATGCGATGTACACCATGGCTAAAACGGCAAAAATATACGCCTGGATAATACCTGTCAAAAGTCCTAATAGTTGGATCAATATAGGAAAAAAGAATGGTGCAAAACCAAGCAGAATAGCCACTATCACAGTACCGCTCATAATGTTCCCATAAAGCCGCACAGCGAGCGCCAGCGTGCGAGAAAATTCACCTATGACGTTAAATGGCAACATAAAAAATGTGGGTTGAAGATACTGCCGTAGGTACCCCATTATTCCGGACTCAACCACACCATAAAAAGGGACTGCCACAAAAACACAAATCGCTAGGGCTGTAGTGGTTGAAAGCGAGCTGGTTGGCGGTTTATAGCCAGGAACTATCGATAGCAAGTTGGAAACGGCAATAAACAAAAACAAGCTTCCAATAAAGGGCAAGTAACGTCCGGGGGGCTGTTGACTGACTTCCTGAATCTGATCACGAATACCGGTTACGGTTACTTCGAGGAAATTCTGCCATGAAGTCATTTCAGTGTTGGAAGAAAGACGTCGCGTAGCGAAGATCGACATACCCACAATCAAAGTCATGACCAACCATGTAAAAATTAATGAAGCATTGATCCGAATGAATCCATATTGCCAAAATATAATGTCATCGGGATTAAATTGCATAATTTAGTTCTCCCCTCTAACAGACATCACGGATACTAATTTGCTTAGCGCATTTTTAACGAACACGAGCCGAATCAATAGAAAACCGGCAAGACAGGCTGCGACTCGCTGCCATTGCCCCTCCACAACAAGAAAAAGCCCGGCAAATACCACCAGGTTTCTCAACACAAAACTCAAGACAGCCCACAATGCCGGATGGTGAACATAGGGCAACCTTTGAACCGTAGTCCAGAGTCCAAAAAAGTAGACCAGTCCTAAGACAATACCCAACAAAAATACTGGGGTTAATGTAATCACCCATTCATTCATGCGAACTTTCCCGCTGAACCCAACGCCAGGCCTGCAAACACCCAAACACGATGCCGACGAACAAAAGCATGATGGTCCAGGAAAATCGACTCGACCAGATATGATCAATCCATAGACCAAGGGTAATGCCAAGTACCGTTGGTACAGCGATCGACCAGCCAACCAAACCAAACATCCCCAGTCCAAACCAAACACTGTGCCGTTTCTGACTGCGAGCCATCAATTTACGAGCGGTTTTTTTTTCGATATCAACCCTCATGTGATCCAAAGTCTCGTGCGTTTTGATTTTGGTCACTTTATTCACGGAAGTTGATCTCGCATCGTAGAATAACGCCGCACAATCCCTGCTTCCAAACGTGCTAATGCACTACGGGCCATCAGCTCTGCTTCATCGAGTTTCAGATATTGCTCGTCAACCGTTTGTTTTAATTTCCCCAACTCAGTCCCACCAGCAGCATTTCGAGTCGACACCAATACCTGCTCACCGCATTTAACCAGGGTTCCTTCATCAACCGCTAAAAACTGCTCTTTTCCTTGTAGAGAAATAAAAGATAAAATTCCAGGAACAATCGCCGCTACAAAATCGATGTGTCGAGGTTTCAAGCAAAACGAGCCATTCACAGCCTCAGCAACAATTTTCTCAACTTCTTCGTTCAAAAAAACTCCGCTAGGGAGTAGCACTTTTAGCCTCATCGATACAACCAATCATATACAACGCACTTTCTGGAAAGGAATCGAATTCGCCTGTAAGAATTCGCTCACAACCCCTAATAGTCTCCGACAGTGAAACTAAACTTCCGACACGTCCGGTAAAATGCTTCGTAGTATTAAACGCTTGAGTCAAAAACCGCTCCAATCGTCGTGCTCGGTTAACCGTTAGTCGGTCTTGTTCACTCAATTCCTCCATACCCAGCATGGCTATAATATCCTGCAAATCCCTGTGTTCGGCCAAGGTTTTGCGCACTTCGCTTGCGATTTTATAATGATGGTCACCGACTACAGTTGGGTTTAGCATTTTCGACCGCGACGTCAAAGCGTCCACCGCAGGATAAAAGCCATGGCTCGCACGCTTCCTCGATAGAACGATCGAAGCGGATAGATGTCCGAAGGTATGGCTAGCGGCAGGATCGGTAAAATCATCAGCCGGCACATAGACTGCCTGTATCGATGTCATACCCCCCGTTGGTGAATTACAAATACGTTCTTCCAATTCAGCCAGTTCGGTTGCCAGTGTAGGTTGATAGCCAACTCGAGAAGGAATCTGCCCCATTAATCCTGAAACCTCTGCGCCAGCCTGGATAAATCGAAAAATATTATCGATCAAAAGGAGAACGTCCTGTCCGCCTTGATCGCGAAAATACTCTGCGATTGTTAAAGCCGCATGCCCGATGCGAAATCGGACGCCTGGTGGTTCGTTCATCTGCCCGAAAATTAATACCGCGTTATCCAGGACACCTGCTTCGCCCATGGTGCGATAGAGTTCTTCTGCTTCCCTGCACCGTTCCCCTATCCCACAGAAAACACTTACGCCTTTATACCGACCGACCATATTATTAATGAGTTCAGTGATCACCACTGTCTTACCAACACCTGCACCACCGAATAGTCCTGCCTTTCCACCCCGCTCCAAGGGCGCTAACAAATCAATCACTTTTATCCCTGTTTCAAAGATTTCCGACCTAATATTCCGTTCTACGAGTTGTAGCGGAAGTTGGTGAATAGACCGCCAGTCGCCTCCTGATAACTCCGGTTTTCTATCTATCGATTCGCCGAATATATTGATTGCCCGCCCAAGTAGACGATCCCCTAACGGAATTGCACCGGGAGCTCCGGCATCGATGACAAGGTCACCTCGTGCTAAGCCTTGGGTCGACGTAAAGGCCATACAACGAACAACATCGGTGCCTATATGCGATAGTATTTCCAAAATCACATCAGCGTTATGCCCTGCTAATAGGCGATTTGTTATTGCTGGAAGTTGTTTAGAAAATCGGACATCTACCACGCTTCCGCGGACCGAAACCACGGTGCCTGATTCGGAAGAGTTACACTCAACACCCGCTCCTCTACCGCTTGACTGACTCTGTGTGGAAAGCATGGCGGTATTTTGTCAGCAATCAAAACCAAATACTTGATTCAGGTCAAATCTGAAACAATTGGTCCAGCGGTTCACAATGAAAATCATAGTCCGTACCT
>Ga0209992_10004046_pt1 | contig 11862 bp, 4 predicted proteins | sample 2SBtaG_2_FD_182564 | JGI IMG/M metagenome (GOLD analysis project Ga0209992, IMG submission 182564) | Deep subsurface microbial communities from Kolumbo volcano to uncover new lineages of life (NeLLi) - 2SBTROV12_ACTIVE470 metaG (SPAdes)... | ecosystem: Environmental > Aquatic > Marine > Volcanic... | reverse complement strand
AAGGAAGCACCTAAGGAAGGTGACACTTCTAAGATTCTTTTCTATAGAGGAACTGGATCTGTTGATGTTAGTAATGTTGATATTTTAGAAACAATTAAGAAAGGAGATGAAATTAAAATATACGATCAAAATATAGATTTAGAAGAAAATCTAAGAATAGTATCTACTATTAATTCTGCAGATAGTGTAAATACAAACTTATATGCTGGACCTGGAATTACAACAAATGAGAACTTTGAAAGATCTGTTACTTGGTCTAAACAAACTGAAGATAAATTTATTGATGGTGCTGCAGTAACTAAGGATAGACCTCATTATGAACCATCAATATATCCCAATACTAATATTATACAATCTGTTGGTGTTGGATCTACTGTTATTTTTGTTTCTAACATAAGAACTTTCTTTGATAGCACAAAGGAAAATTATAATGGTCAGAATGATATTAGAATCATTTCTCAGGATAGTGTGGTAGGAGCATCTGCTACTGCTTTAGTTTCTGATACTGGAACAATTAGTTCCTTTGATATAACAAATCCTGGTGTTGGATATACAATAGCACCTACTGTATCAATTAGTCTTCCAATTGGATTATCTACTTCTCAAGGTGCTCAAGCAACTGCTACTATAAGTGGAGTTGGAACTGTTAATGCTATTTCAGTTTCTTATGGAGGAACTACTACTGGTTTTGCATATACTAACACTGCTGCTCCATCAGTTCTCATAGGAGAACCTAAGTTAATCACTTCTATTGAAACTATTAAGGATGTATCATATTCAGGTGATTTTGGAATTATATCTGGAATATCTACAACATCTGTAGGTGTGGCATCTACTGCTATTGTATTTGATTTGCTTCTTCCAAAAGAATCATTATTTAGAGATGCTTCTATTGTGGGTAGTGCATTAACAGTGAGTGGAATTACAACTGGATATTACTTTACAGTCTTTAATTCTAATGTAGGTTCTTCAGTAACTTCTTTATATCAAGATGGCACTGTGGTTGGTATAGGAACATCCTTCTTAGATAATGTCTATGAAGTTGCTCAAGTTTCTATTGCTCAGACTATGGGTATTGGTATTGGATTGACTTATGTTGCTCAAGTAACAGTTAGTGTTCAGGATTATAATGGATTGACTGGACTTGGACATAGTGAATTCTTTGGAGAATATAGTTGGGGAAGAATTGCTACTCAACCTAGAGGATCAGCAAGAGTATTTACATCTTATGCTGGTGATTCTACAGGATTAAGTGGTATATCTAGTTCTCCAATAATTGAAAGACTTAATCCTTTAAGATACGTAAATTATAACACATAAATAACTAAAAAAATAGTAAAAATGTCAGCCATTATAACTGATCAACTTAGAATATTGAATGCTGAGAATTTTGTCTCTGCAGCAACTTCTACTGTAAATTCATATTATTCTTTTGTTGGTTTGCCTAATGCTACCAATTATTCTTCCACTTGGGATTCTAATCCTCCAGCACCTAAGGATAGTTTTGATCAGGAAGATGATTATTGGGATACTATGATTGCACTAAAGAAGATTACTACTTCTGATGTGCGTAGAATGGTTAGTAAAAATACTTGGACATCAGGTATAACATATGATATGTATCGTGGTGATATAAGCAGAACAAATACAGCAAAACCATCTGGAGCAACTAATTTATATGCATCTAAGTATTTTGTAGTTAATGAAGATTTTAAAGTTTATATTTGTCTTCAGAATGGAACAGATCCAGAAAACGTATCAGGAAGACCTTCACTAGACCAACCCACCTTTACAGATTTAGAACCAAAGAATGCAGGTAATAGTGGTGATGGATATATTTGGAAATATCTTTATACGATTAAACCAAGTGATATTACCAAATTTGATTCTACAAACTTTATTCCTGTTCCTGGTAATTGGGAATCTAGTACAGATAATGCTGCTGTGAGAGATAATGCATCTACTAGTGGTCAATTAAAAATTGCAACTATTACTAATAGAGGATCTGGTATAGGAACTGCTAATAGAACTTATACTGGTGTTCCTATTAATGGAGATGGTTCTGGAGCAGAAGCTACTATAGTTATTAATAATGATGCTAAAGTTGAATCTATTAATATATCAAAAGGTGGATCTGGATATACCTATGGTACTTTAGATTTAACTGCAGGTGGAGTTCCTACTGGTACTACAATTCCAGTTTTTAATGTTATTATTCCACCTCAAGGTGGTCATGGAGCAGATATTTATAGGGAGTTAGGAGCTAGTAATGTTTTAGTTTATTCTAAAATTGAAAATGATGCATCTAACCCTGATTTTATTACAGGAAACCAAATATCTAGAATAGGTATTGTAGAAAATCCACAAGCATATGATTCTAATGTAAATTTAGAACTTTCTAAAGCTAGTTCTGTATATGCTTTAAAACTTATTGGAGCAGGTTATACTACTGCTACTTTTAATTTGGATGGTCAAGTTACTCAAACTGTGGGACTTGGATCAACTGCTGTTGGTAGAGTTATTTCTTATGATCAAACAACAGGAGTTTTAAAATATTGGCAAGATAAAAGTTTAGTAGGATTTAATAGTGATGGATCTCTTAGAACAGATCCTACATATGGTTATTCATTAAATAGATTTACATCAAATCCAACAAGTGGAGGAAATGTAAATATTGCTAGTAATGAAAGTACTTTAGGTATAGACACTAGTTTTGGAACATCAGGTAGTCCTGGTATAAGTACTGTAATAAATAATAGAACATATTACCTTGGTCAGAGTTTTACTCAAGGAGTTTCTAATCCTGAGGTTAAAAAATATTCTGGAAACATTATATATGTTGATAATAGACCATCTATTACCAGATCTGCCAACCAAAGAGAAGATATCAAAGTCATCTTGCAATTTTAAAGAATCATGCCACAGGAAACCAATTTAAACGTCGCTCCTTATTTTGATGATTATAACAAGGATGGCAATTATTATAAAATTTTATTTAAACCTGGATATCCTGTTCAAGCACGGGAATTAACACAGACTCAATCAATACTTCAAAATCAAATTGAAAGGATGGGCAACCATACTTTCACAGAAGGAAGTTCTGTGACTGGTGGTGGTGTTAAATTTACGAATGCTTATACTTCTATTAAAATACAACCTTCTAACCAAGGATTTGATGTAAGAAAATATTTAGTAGATCTTAATAATAAAGTTGTAGTAGGTAGTCAATCTGGACTTAAACTAGAAATTAAAGGATATATGGCTGATAGATATCCTGATAATTCCTATGTTGTATTTGTAAATTATTTAAATAGTGGATCTGATAATAATCCTAGAGTTATATCTGGTGAAAGTTTGCTATTGGAAGGAGATTCTTTTACTACTCGTGAAGGTATAACTTTTCAACCAGGAGAATCTGTTGCTCAATTAGTTACTGGAGTATGTACATTTGTAGGAGCAGCTGCAGTTTTATCTAAAGGTATTTATTTTGCTAGGGGTTGTTTTATTGAAGCTAGTGAGCAGACAATTATTTTAAGTCCATTTGTTAATGATGTAAGCACAAGAATTGGTTTTGAAGTTAATGAAGATATTATAAATTCTGATATAGATCCTTCTTTGGCAGATAATGCAGCTGGATATAGTAATTATACTGCACCTGGTGCTGATAGATTACGTATAGAATTAAAATTAAAGGCATTGCCTTTAAACCAAATAAAAGTTCCAAACTTCATAGAATTGATGTTAGTTAGGAATGGATCTGTTGCTTCTAGTAAGAATAAAACAGAATATAGTGAAATTGGTAAGGAGTTTGCAAGAAGAACTTTTGATGAATCTGGCAATTATTATGTTAAACCATATACAGTTACTCCTAGAAATACTTTAAATGATTTTGAAGGTAATAATGGAGTTTTTACTGAATTACAATCAACTTATAACGATAATCAACCAAAAGAAGAGTTAGGAACATATAAAATATCTCCAGGAAAAGCTTATATTGAAGGATATGAAGTAGAAACTATAGCTCCTACTTTTTTAGATTTTGACAAAACAAGAGATACAAAACTTTTAGAAGATCAGAGTATTAATTATTTTACTGGACCTACTTTTACTTTAAATAATGTTTTAGGATCACCTCAAATAGGAGTTGGAACTGATTATACTGTTAGTTTAAGAGACACGCGTGTTGGATTAGCTTCTACTAATCCAGCAGGAAAAGAAATAGGATTAGCTAGAGTTTATGATTTTGCATTAGAATCTGGTTCTTATGATTCTTCAAATCCAAAATCTAATGAATGGGATATTTCTTTATATGATATTCAAACTTATACAAATATAACTTTAAATACACCTACTACTTTATCTACTCCTACTCATATAAAAGGTAAATCTAGTGGAGCTACTGGATATTTAAGATTTGGTGTAAGTGCTGGTACTGCTGTAACTGCATATAATACAAAAGGCAAATTTATTACTGGTGAACAGTTCATATTTAATGGAGTAGAGAGTGGAAATGTAGCAGCAGCTACAACTGCTCATAGCACAAGTGATATTAAATCTATTCGTGGAACTGTAAGTACAGCTAGCACATTTAATGCTGATGTAAAACAGAGTTCTTTATTCTCTATAGGTGAAGTTAATATTAGTATTGCTACTACTTCTGGAGCTTACTTAGGTATATCTACAGTTACTTCTGCAAACCCAAATAAGTTTTTCACTGGAATTGCTACAGTGGGAAATATCGTAGAGTATAGTAATCCAGGAAAGAGCACTATTTCTTATGCAAAGGTTGAAAGTGTTTCTCAAAGTTCTCTAACTATATCTGGAGTTACTACTGTTACTGGTGTATGTGATGGAGGTTTACCTACAAGTATAATAAATCCATCTAATCTTAAAGTACTTACTTCACAATTCCAATCATCAACTGATAATAATCTATACACAAAACTTCCTAAGACAAATGTATCTAGTGTAGATTTAACAGATTCTAGTATTGTTATTAGAAAACAATTTGATGTCACTATTACTGATGGTTCAACTGGTGCTGTTAGTAGTGGAAGTGCAGAAGAAACTTTCTTGCCTTATGATGAGGAAAGATATGTTTTAATTAGAACTAGTGATGGTCTTACAGAATCTTTATCTGCAGATAAAATTAATTTTAACACTGGATCTACTCAAGTAACAGTTAATGGATTGGGTAGTAACAGTGGAGCTAAGTTAATAGCAACTCTAAGAAAAATAAATGTAAAGGAAAAAATTAAAGAAAAACAGAAAATTAACACTGTTACAATTATAAATTCAAAATATTCTCAATCTGGAATTGGTACAACTACATTAAATGATGGTCTTGCATATTCTACAGTTTATGGTACTAGAGTTCAGGATGATGAAATTTCTTTAGGAGTTCCTGATGCTACTTTAATATATGGTGTTTTAGAATCTAAGAATAGTAGTAATCCAATTTATCCCAAATTGTCTTTAATTTCAATTGATAGTGCTACTGGAAAAACTGATGATTTGTTGATTGGTGAAAAATTTATAGGAAAGGATAGTAATTGTAAAGGAATTTATATAAGTAAATTTGATGATTCTAGTATTAATTATATCTCTTTAAATGATTATACTCTTCAAGCTAATGAAGTAGTTACATTTAAAGAATCTGGTATAAAAGCCACTGTTTCTTCTACTACTTTAGGATCATCTGATATAACTGATGAATTTGAATATGACGATGGTCAGAGAAATACAATCTATGATTTTGCTAGAATTATAAGAAAATCTGGTTATAAGGAACCTGGTAAAAAAATAACAATTATATTTGAGTCAGCATTCTACTCTGCTGCAGATACTGGAGATATCACCACTGCTAGTTCTTATGATAGTTTTAATTATAGAAATTTACCATCTATAAATGATAGTAGGGTAAGTGATATTATTGATATTAGACCAAGAGTATCTGATTTTTCAGGAACTTCATATTCTCCATTTGAGTTTTTAGGTAGAACTTTTACTGGAGATGGAAATTCTGCTAAGAATATTTTAGCATCAGATGAGTCTTTATTATTAGATTATTCTTTCTATCTTCCTAGATTGGATAAAATATTTTTAAGTAAAGGTGGAACTTTCCAGATGATAAAGGGAGTGCCAGCAGAAACTCCTGAATGGCCTAATTCTGTAGATGGTGCTTTAGAAGTAGCTTCTATTAAATTACCACCTTATATTTACAATATTGAGGATGTAGAAGTAAGTTTAGCAAGATATAAAAGATATCAGATGAGTGATATTAATAGGTTAGAAAAAAGAATTGAAAGTTTAGAATTTTATACTTCTCTTTCTTTATTGGAAAGAGATACTTTAAATATGCAGGTAACTGATACTGATGGTTTAAATAGATTTAAATCTGGATTCTTTGTTGATGATTTTTCTACTACAGATAATCAAATCAAAAAAACCATAGTAAAAAATGCAATTGATTATACTAATGGTGAATTAAGACCCTCTCCATATACTACTGAATTAGATCTTAAATTAGACATTAATAGTGCTAATGGAATTAGGCAAACAGGTAGAGTATTATCTTTAGATTATGATCATGTAGTTTATACAAAACAACCTTTTGCAACTAGAACTGAAAGTGTTACTCCTTTCTTAATTAATTATTATGGTGGAACCATTGTACTAACTCCATCTTCTGATATATGGATGGATCAAGTAGTATTGGAAGCTAAATCTCAAGATCTTACTACTTATACTGAAACTAGTGAACAAGTATCTGCTGGTGGATTTGATAATAGCACTGGATATAGTCCTGTAATATGGGATGGATGGTCTACTACATGGACAGGTGGTGGTAGTGGAGAAAGATTGATTGATGAATCAAGTTATGATCATTTTGGTGGTTGGGTAGAAGGTCAAGGACAGAGGACTAGAGAAAAGTATAGAACTATTACCAAAACATTCCAAAAGGGAAGTAGTGCTAGTAGCACTCAACAAAGAACTGGTAGGAGATCTATACAAAGAGAAACCTTTACTACTCAAAATGAAGGAGAAAAGGTAATTAATACAGATTTAGTTCCTTACATGAGATCTAGAAATCTTGATTTCTCAGCTAAAGGACTAAAACCAACTACTAGTGTTTATGCATTCTTTGATGGAGAAAATGTTAATAAATTTATAGTTCCTAAACTTCTTGAAATTAATATGGTTACAGGAACCTTTGAAGTGGGAGAAACTGTTATAGGAACTACTTCTGATGGTAAGGAGTTAATTAGGTTTAGAGTAGCTGTATCTAATCATAAATTAGGTCCATATAATGATCCAGGTGCTGTATATAATACCAATCCTTATTATCAATTTACTCCAATTTATAGAAGAGGAGTTTTAGTTGATAATATATTACCAGAAAATACAACAGGTTCTACTAATCTTTCTTCTGTTTCAGCTGAAGTTATTGACATACCTGCTGAATATTCATCAACTTCTACTATTTTGAATGTGGATACACTAAGTTTGTCTGATAAATCAGAAAACATTTATCATGGATACGTTGAAAAAGGTCTTAAATTAGTAGGAGAAACATCTAGTGCTCAAGCAACAGTTGGAGATGTTAATTTAAAATGTGATAATTTAGGAAGTGTAAGAGGATCTTTCTTTATTCCTAGTCCTAATGATATAACTACTCCAAAATTTGAAACTGGTAAGAAAGTTTTCAGACTTTCTAGTAGTCCAAGCAATAGTCAAAATGCTACTAATGTTGGTACAGATGCTTCTGAAACATTTGAATCAACTGGTAATATTGAAACTCTTCAATCTACTATCATTAGTGTTAGAAATATTTTAACTCATACTCAAATACAAACTGAGACTAGAACCACTGGTGGAGGTGGTGGAGGTAGTTACAGTACTACCCAAACTATTACATTAGGTTCTGAAACTACTGGTTATCCTGGAAGACAAATTAATGGACATGAATGGGAAGTAGGAAAAGGAACTGATACTACATTAGATTCAGGAACTAAAGTTGTAGATGTAATAGACGATGATGAATGGCAAAATGCAGTAGCTCAAAGAGTTACTTATGTTGATGTTGACCAAATTAGTGAACAACAATGGATTGATGCTGGACGTGGTGAAGATGGAACTCCTGATGTAGGAGCTATAGTTACAGAAACTGTTGTGCAAATAGATGATGCGGGAAATACTCAAAACAGACTAGTGGTTGCTAATGAGTATGGCAATGAAACTGCAAATACTGAAACTCAAATTGAACAGCAAAATCTAACTGTGTTTACCAGTTATGATGATCTGAATTCTGCAATAGCAGATCAAGGTGGAGAATTAATAACAAATTATAATGATGATACTGAAAGTGGAACTGGAAGAGTTGTTGCTTTTGTTGATCCTGTTAATGCAGATCCAGTTGATCAAGTTTATCTTGATAGATTAGGTAGAGCACCTGATGGTCCTGGTAAAGAATATTGGGAAGAGCAAATGAGAAGTGATCCAGCCACTGCTGCTGCTATGGCTATTTTAGATTCTGGAGATTCTATTCATAAGGGAACTGGTACTTATGAATCTGCTGCTGCAGCAGTTTCAAAGTTTTTAAATAATGTCTTTGATGGACAACCAGAAGTTCAAGCTAGAGAAGCAGATCCTGAGAATTTTGAAGGAGTTAATGAATTTTGGGATGGTAAAAATCACTCTTCCTTTGATAATCAATCAGTTTTATGTGCAAATAAAACAGACCCTCTTGCTCAATCATTCTTCTCTGCAGATAGCACAGGTATCTTCATTAGTAGAGTAGATGTTTATATGGCATCTAAGGATGACACTCTTCCATTAATGGTTCAATTAAGAACAGTTAAAATGGGACTACCTACTGAAGAAATAATTCCTTTTGGTGAAGTAGTAATTGATCCAGAAAATGTATTACTTTCAGATAATGCTAGTGTTGCTACTCCAGTATTATTCCCTAGTCCTGTATATCTTCCACCAGGAGAAACTTATGCTGTGGTTCTTTTATCAGTAAGTACTAATTATAGTGCTTGGATATCTAGAGTTGGTGAAGTTGACATTCAAACTCAAAATAGACCTGAAGCAGAACAAGTATTAGTATCAACTCAACCAACTTTAGGTTCTCTATTCAAATCTCAGAATGGTTCAACTTGGAACCCAAGTCAGTGGGAAGATCTTAAGTTCACTCTCTATAGAGCAAACTTCAATAAACCTAGAGGAAATATTAATTTCACAAATCCACATCTTTTAACTTACTCTGATGATATCAGTCCATTAGTAAAAGATTCTCTAGAAATTAATTCAAATAAAATTAGAGTAGGATTCAATACTACTATATCTGATACAGGTATAACTTTGGGTAATATAGTTCAGCAGCATGGTAGTAATGCTACTGGAAGATATGTTGGTTCTGCAGGAACAGCAACTGGCAATTTAACTATTACAAATCCTGGTGTTGGATACACACCTTCTGCTGCTAGTGAAACATATAATCATGTTTCTATGGTTACTCAAACTGGAAGTGGAAGAAATGGTACATTAAATCTTACTATCACTAATGGGGTGGCTATTGCTGCTACTGTTGTAAATGGTGGTAGTGGTTATCAAATAGGTGATGTAGTTGGTGTTGCTACTGTAGGATTAACTTCTTTAGGAAGAAACATTCAATTCTCCATAGCATCTCTTACTGGAAATAATGAATTTGTCCTTGATAATGTTCAAGGTGAATTTGCAACTGGTGTGGGCAAAACAATTCAATATGTCACTAGTGCTGGAATAGTTACTCTTAACCATGCTGCTGGTGGAAATGTATTCTTATCAGCTGCTCAAGTTACAGTAAATGATGGATTGCATATTAAGGTAAATCAAAAAAATCATGGTATGTATTCAAATCAGAATACAGTTACCTTAACTGATATTGAATCTGATGTTCAACCAACAGAATTAGCAGCAGATTATGATTCATCTTCTACTGGATCTATCATAGTTGATGATGGAACAGAATTTGCTTCATTTGAAAATGTAGGTGTTGGTTCTACTAATTTAGGTTATGCTAAAGTTGGAAGTGAAATAGTATCTTATAGTGGGGTAACTAATAATACCTTAACTGGTGTTAGTAGAGGAGTAGATTCAACTCAAACTCTAAGTCATTCTACTGGTGATTTTGTTCATAAGTATGAATTGGATGGTGTTTCTCTAAGAAGAATTAATACTAATCACAATACAGCAGATGCCACAGTTACAGATTCTACTGGATTAGATTTCTATAATATTAAAGTTGATATGTCTACTAATGGTGTTGATAGATCAGTAGGAACTAGTTTACCAAAACTACATTTTAATGATACTAAATCCACTGGTGGTATTAGTATTCTTTCTAGTGAGAATATTCCATTTGAAGTTGTAAGTCCAATTATTCAGAATATTACTCCTACTGGAACTAATCTTAATGCTCAAATTAGAACAGTTACAGGATCTAGTATAGATGGATCTGAAGCACCTTATGAAGATAAAGGTTTTGAAGAAATTAGTTTAACTTCTAACAACTATATGTCTAGTCCTAGAATGATAGCTTCTAGAATTAATGAAACAACATCATTAACAACTCTTCCTGATAATAAATCATTTACATTAAATCTATCCTTTGAATCTAATACTGGTTTATTATCACCTATAGTTGATTTGGATAGAATTGGAGTAATTCTTACATCTAATAGATTGAATAATCCTATAACTGATTATTCAACTGATGATAGAGTTAAGAGTTTGAAGAATGATCCTCATGCATTTGTATATGCTTCTCAACCAGTAACTTTAGAAAATGGGGCAACATCCATTAAAGTTCACTTAGAAGGGCATATCAATGTTACTAGTGATATTAGAGCATTCTATGCCCTAGCAGAAGATCCAAGTGATGAATTCATTTATCAACCTTTCCCTGGATATACTAATCTATTACCTACAGGTCAAGTTATAGATCCAGCAAAGAATAATGGATTACCTGATAAGGCACTTCCTAAGACTGATGTTATAGCATATACATCTAAGCAAGTGGTATGGAATGATTATGAATTCAGTATTGATAATCTTCCTACATTTAGATGCTTCAGTATTAAATTAGTTGGTAGTGGTACTAATCAGGCACAACCACCTAGAATGAAAAATCTAAGAGTTATTGCTCTTGCATAATATGAAACACACAAATGTAGAAGGTCATGCTGACTTAGTTCGTGATAATAGCACAGGTGCTATCTTAAATAAAGATACAAGTCAGTATAACCAATACCTAACTCTTCGTGCTAAAAGACAGCAAGGAACTGATAGGATAGATAATATGGAAGATGATTTAAAATCTTTAAAGGATGATATTAATGAAATCAAAAGTTTACTAAGAGCACTATCTAATGGCTAAAAACACTCTTACATTTGATCCTAGTTCTGGTGTTGCGTATGGTGTTAATCTCACCCTCAACACTGGAGCAGACTTGGATGCTGACTATACTGTAGTTGGCACATCTGGCACTGCTTTTGATTTCACTGGATATACTGGTTCTGCTCAACTTGCTAAGAGTGTAGCGATTGGATCATCACAACATGCAATAAAAACATTTGAAGTTGGATTTACTAGTGCTAAAGGTGGTGAGTTTAGATTATCACTAGGTTCTACTGCTACTAGAAATTTGCCAGAAGGTAGATATGTATATGATGTTTTAATTGGTTCTGGATCTTCTGTTTACAGAATAGTATCAGGAGATGTGTTGGTTATACCTGGTATATCATCAGCACCATAAATAAACTTATACTAGTAAAGTAGATAAATGGCGCAACCTTCAACTAGATCAGAACTGATTG
>Ga0209992_10004044_pt1 | contig 11863 bp, 6 predicted proteins | sample 2SBtaG_2_FD_182564 | JGI IMG/M metagenome (GOLD analysis project Ga0209992, IMG submission 182564) | Deep subsurface microbial communities from Kolumbo volcano to uncover new lineages of life (NeLLi) - 2SBTROV12_ACTIVE470 metaG (SPAdes)... | ecosystem: Environmental > Aquatic > Marine > Volcanic... | reverse complement strand
GATCGGGGTCCTCCTCGTCGTGGCCGCGCTGGCCCAGACGCCACTGGATCCGCAGGTCGAGCCCGCTCCCTCCATCGGCGAGCCCGCCCCCGTCGAGCCCGCCCCCGTCGAGCCCGCCCCCGTCGAGCCCGCCCCCGTCGAAGACGCGCAGGTCCCGCCCCAGACCGAGACGATCACCTTTGGGGAGCACCTGTACCAGGAACAGGACCTGACCTTGCTGGGCCTGGACGCCATCAGCACGGTCCACTTCCCGCGGCCTTCGGCCTGGGTGCTGACCAGCGACCCGGTCCTGCACCTCCGCATCGACCACTCGGCCATGCTGGACCCGGAGCGAAGCACGCTGACGGTCAAGGTCAACGACGTGGCCCTGCACACCGTGGTTCTGGACCGGGCGAACGCCGTCGACGGCACCCTGGTCATCCCCATGCCCCGGCGGGTGCTCGAGGACCACAACCGGATCCAGTTCGAGGCCAGCCAGCACATCGCCAGGGACTGCGAGGACCCGTACGACCCGGCCCTCTGGACCCGGATCCTGAATGACTCCAGCATCGTGTTCGAGCGGACGCGGCGGCCGACCGAGGCGTCCCTGTCGAACTTTCCCGACCTGCTGCTGGACCCCACCGGCCTGGGCCCCCTGGCGGTGACCCTGGCGGGGCAGGGGCCCCCCTCCGACGGCACCCTGGGTGCGCTCGGCCAGCTTGGCCTGAGCCTGGGCCGCCACGCCGGCTATCGCGGCCTGGTCGTGACCGAGTCGGTCGGTGATCTGCTGGGCGCGACGACCCACACGTTGGTCGTGGGAACGGTGGGAGACAACCCGTTGGTGCGGCAGCTGGTGCCGGTCGACGATCTGGGGCCTGGTCAGGGCCTGGTCCAGGCCGTGCCCCACCCGGCCGACCCGGCCCTGGCGGTGCTCGTGGTCAGCGGCGCCGATCCGGTGGGCCTGGCCAAGGCCGCGAGTGCGCTGGCCAGCGGCGAGGTCCAGGAGCTCCTGAGCGGCTCCCGGGTCGTGATCGAGGAGTCCCGGGCGCTGGCGGCCCCCGAGCGCGACGAGGTGCCCAGGAGCGTGCCCAACGCCCTGAGCTTCACCCTCAGCGACCTGGGCATCCCGGATCAGACGGTCCGAGGCACCTCACCCCGAGCCATCACGGTGCCGCTCCGGCTCCAGGCCGACAGTCGGATCCGGCCAAACGGGGCCTCCCTGCGGCTGGACTACGCCTATGGCGCCCAGCTGGACCCCGATCGCTCCACCCTCGAGGTGCTCCTGAACGGGGTGACCCTGCGCAGCGTGGCCCTGTCCCGGTCGGGGGGAGACCCCGACGCCAGCCTGGAGATCGACCTGCGGGATGGCTTGCTGCACGCGGCCAGCGACGTCACCGTGGTCTTCCACCTGGAGCCTGCCAAACAGGAGGAGTGCACCCTGCACCGCCACCGGCAGCTGTGGGCCTCCCTGTTCGAGACGACCCGGTTCGAGATCGACCGGAGGCACACCGCAGAGCTTCCGGACCTGTCCCTGCTGCGTCACGGGCTGTGGCCCTTGGGACCGGCGCTGGACCAGGAAGGCGTGGCCATCCTGTTGCCGGACACCCCCACATGGTCAGCGGCCAGTGCGGCGTTCCAGGCCGCTGCCGAGCTCGGCCGCGTGAGCAAGGGGCCGCTTCCGGACCTGGTCCTGTCCGCAGGCGGCCCCGATGCCCTGGGCAAGGTGAACGGGCGGGAGCTGGTGGTGCTCTCGGACGGCACCGCCAACGAGCCCCTGCGCGTGGTGGAGCTCACCGGCTCGCTGAAGGCCCGGGGAGGCACCGTGCGGCAGCTGACCGGGGCGGACGGCACCGTGCTGGTCGACGCTGAGCTGAGCCAGTCCGCCACCACCCTCGAACAGGTCATCTACCAGCTGGAGCCCGTGCGCACGGCGCTGGTCCTCCAGGCTGGCACCCCAGAGGCGCTGCTCCGGCTGGCCGCAGCCCTTGGCGAGCCCGACACCCTGCGCCAGCTCGACGGGAGCGCAGCATTCGTGGAGTCCGACGGTGCCATCGCCACCCACGCCCTGGCCGAGCGGGTGGTGGTGGGACAGCCTTCGCTGTGGGGGCGGCTGCAGCTCGTCCTGAGCACCACCGGCCTGCCCCTGGCCCTGATCCTGGCGTTCGTCGGCACCCTGGTCACCATCGTCATCACCCGCTGGGCCGGGGGGCGGCACGGCCAGGTCTGATCGGCGCGGTCAGCTCGGCGCGGTCAGCTCGGCGCGGTCAGCTCGGAGGGAAGTACACGCCGCGCACGTGGGCGGTGGTGGGGTCCCGCAGCAGGCCGGTCGGTTCGATGTGGAGCTGGGTCGGCTCGGTGGGGTCGCAGATCAGGTGGTGCACCAGCCCGGCGTCGGTGTCGGAGCACCGGCCGCCGCGGCTCTCGACGGTCACGGGCGCCAAGGCGCTGACCGTGATGCCCCACTCCCCGGGCTCCAGGGGGAGGTCGATCCCGCCCTTGGGCACGGTCATGCCTTCGCGCACCAGCCGGGGCTTGCCCACGCGCACGGACACCTGGGCCGTGACGTCGCCGGCGGTCCAGGTCAGCGTGGTGCGCCCTGGGGTCACACCGAAGACCCGGGTGCCTTCGACCCGAGCGACCGATGGATCCGCCACACTGAGCGCCACCGGGACCCCTTCGACGGGTTCGCCAGCCAGGTCCAGCACCCGCCACGCCAGGGTGCGCCCTTGATCGCTGGCCGCCTCCAGGGTCAGGGAAGCGTGGGCCGGCTCGATGGCGGAGATGAGCAGGCAGCGCAGGTCCACCTGGGTCTGGTGGTCGCCCGCACCGAGCGTGATGGCCGTGGTGCCGTTGGCTTCGCAGCGCACGCTGCCGTCGTGTCCCAGACGGGCGATCGCGGTCTCGGCCACGGCGACCACCGCGACCGCCACGTCGGCCAGCACGTCTCCGTCTTGGTCGAGCGCCCGAGCGTCCAGCGGGACCCGGCCCGCTGTGTGGGCGACCAAGGGTTCGGAGACCTGGATCGACGCCACGCTGGGCCCACCGCAGCCGACCAGGGTCATCAGGGAGAGGATCAAGGGAACACGCGAGTCTAAGAGGCGGTCTTGCGGTAACCCACGGCCTGCCGCGGGCGGTCCCCCAGGGCGTAGTGTTCCACGTGGAACACCTCGAGCCCGGTCACCGCGGGGGGGGCCTCTCGGGCGGCCATCAGCAGCGCCACGCCCCCCGGCCGGAGCAGGCGGCGGGCATCGGCCAGGTAGTCGAGGGGCGGGCGATAGGCGCGACTCACGACCCCGTCCCAGACCCCGCCGGGGAGGGACTCCGTGCGCCCGTGGAACACCGTCAGCGCGGGCAGGGCCGCGCGCAGCACCACCTGGCCCAGGAAGGAGGCCCGGCGCTGGCGGGACTCGACCAGGGTGACCTGGGCGTCCGGGTGCCGCGCTGCCAGGGCGATCCCGGGGAAGCCGGCGCCACTGCCCAGGTCGGCCCAGGCGCCCGTCGCGGGGAGCCAGGACACCGCCCTGGCGGCGTCCTGGAAGTGCGGCCCCAGAGGACCCGGGCCCACCAGGTCCATCGCCTTGCGCCACTTGGCCAGCAGGTCGTGGTGGGCCTGTTCGGCCGGCAGCAGCGGGATCACGGGTCTGCCCGCTGGCGCGCCACCCACACCGCCAGCGCAGAGACGGCCGCGGGTGTGACCCCCGGCAGGCGGCCGGCGGCACCCAGGTCCGCTGGCTGAGCGTCGCCCAGGCGCAGCTGGACCTCGGTGGAGAGCCCAGGCACCCGGCTGAAGTCCACGCCCTGCAGGGACAGCCGGGCCAGGCGCCGGGTCTCGCCCGCACGGGCGCGGGCTTGGCGCAGGTACCCGGCATACTTGGCGTCGGTCTCGAGCCACGTGGCCACGCCGGCCGAGACCGGGGGCAGCCCCAGGGCCCGAGCCAGGGCGTCGTAGGACACCTGGGGGCGCCGCAGCAGCCCCTCGCCCGTGGACGGCTTCTTGAGACCGCCCAGGCCCTGATCGGCCAGCGCTGCGAGCACGGCGCCCGAAGGATGCACCGGGGCGGCGAGCGCCCGGCGAGCCCGACCGGCCTGGGCCTGGCGGTCCTCGAAGGCCCGCCAGTCCTGGTCCTCCACAAGCCCCAGGGCCCGTCCCCGAGGCATCAGCCGGCGGTCGGCGTTGTCCTCGCGCAGCAACAGCCGGTGCTCGGCCCGGCTGGTGAACATGCGGTAGGGCTCCCCACCGACCCCGCGGGTGACCAGGTCGTCGATCAGCACGCCGATGTAGGCGTCCTCTCGGCCCAGCACGAATGGCTCGCCGGTGGCCGCGCTGACCCCGGCCACGAAGCCCTGGACCGCGGCCTCTTCGTAGCCCGAGGTACCGTTGACCTGGCCCGCCAGGAACAGGCCCGGGAGCGACCTGTGCTGGAGCCCGTGGTCCAGGTCCCGGGGATCGGCGAAGTCGTACGCCACCGCGTAGCCGTGCTGGAGCACCCGGGCGTGCTCCAGGCCCTCGATGGCGTGCAGGACGCGCTCCTGGACGTCGGGGGGCAGCGAGGTGGACAGGCCGTTCACGTAGACCCGGTCGGTCTCCAGGCTCTCGGGCTCCAGGAACAGCAGGTGACGCTCCCGCTGGGGGAAGCGCACGATCTTGTCCTCGATCGACGGGCAGTAGCGGGGACCGGTGCCGTGGATCTGACCGGAGTACACCGGGGCCTGGTCCAGGCTGGCCCGAACCAGCGCGTGGGCGCGGGGGTTGGTGTAGCCCAGGTGACACACCACCCGGGGAAGCTGGGCGGTCGGCGGTCGGAATGAGAAGCGGCCGGGCTCGTCGGGCTGCTCGCGCAGGACGTCCCACCGGATGGAGTCGGCCGCCAGCCGTGGGGTGGTGCCGGTCTTGAGGCGGCCCAGGCGGACGCCCAGCGCGGCGAGGTCCCGGGACAGCGCGTGGGCCGCGGCATCGCCCAGGCGTCCCCCCTCCGTGCGCTGGGAACCGCAGTGGAGCAGCCCGCCCAGGAAGGTCCCGGTCGTGAGCACCACGGCCCCAGCGTGTAGCACCCGGCCATCGGCCAGGCGGACCCCGTGCACCCGCTCGCCGGTGCGCACCAGGCCGGCGACTTCGCCCTCGAGCAGGGTCAGGCCGTCGATGTCCTCTAGCAGGGACCGCAGCACCGCGGGGTAGCGGCGCACGTCGACCTGGGCCCGGCTGGACCGGACGGCCAGGCCTTTGCGGGTGTTGAGCCGGCGGAATTGCAGGGTTGTGGCGTCGGTGACCCGCGCCATCAGGCCCCCCAAGGCGTCGAGCTCGCGCACCAGCTGCCCCTTGGCGAGCCCGCCCACCGCCGGGTTGCACGACAGGCGCCCCACGTGGTCTGCCCGCAGGGTGACCATAGCCACGCGTCGGCCGAGCCGTGCCGCTGCTGCCGCGGCCTCGCAGCCCGCGTGCCCGGCACCCACCACCACGATGTCCCAGGGTGTGTTCACGGTGCCTCCTCCTATCCCTTAGGCTGCGCCGGTGACGCGCATGTGGACCGCGGCGGTGCTGGTGATCGGACTGGTGTTGCCCTTCGTCTCCAAGCCAGTCCACGTGGACGACGCCAATTTCCTGCGCCTGGCCCAGGGCGCGGCCCAGGACCCCTGGCGACCCCACGACGTGGCGATCAACTGGCAGGGCACCACCGAGCGGGCCTTCGACGTGCTGTCCAATCCCCCCGGGATCGCCTGGTGGCTGGCCCCTGTGCACGACGCCAGCGAGGTGGTGCTGCACCTGTGGATGTGGCCCTGGCTCCTGCTGGCTCTCTGGGGCTGCTGGCGGCTGGGCCAGGTCCTGGTGCCGGCAGCGTCGGGGGGTGGGCAGGCCACCTTGCTGGTGCTGGGGACCGCGCCGGTTGTGCTGCTGGGGGCCCAGTCCCTGACGCCGGACCTGCCGCTCTTCGCCTGTACGGTCGCCGGGGTCGCCGGGTTCCTGGGGGCCCGGCGGCACGGGTGGGCCTGGGCCCTGCTGGCGGGCTGCGCCTTTCTGTTCCGCTACTCCGGGCTGTGCCTGGTGCCGCTGCTGCTGTTCGCCGGCTGGCAGCGGGGCAGGCTCCGACAGTCGCTGGCGGTGCTCGTGGCGCCGACCCTGCTCGTGCTCCACGACCTGTCGGCCTATGGCGAGATCCACGCTGCGGCGATGGTCGGCTTCCAGGCCGTGTCGGGCTCCGGGGTGGACCTGGGTCGCAAGGCTGTGGCGAGCATCGCCATGCTCGGGGCTGCCGGACTGCTGCCCGTGGTGGCCTGGAATGCCCGCGGGACCGGGGGACTGGCCGCCGGCCTGGTCCTGGGCGCCGGGGCTGCCGAGGTGAGCGGTCAGACCGGCCTGCCGTTGGTGGCGACCCTGACCAGCTGCGCGGCCGGCGGCGTGGTGTTCAGCACCCTGCGCCAGCACACCCGGGACGACCTGCTCCTGGCGCTGTGGGCCGTCGGCGGGCTGGCCTTTCTCCTGGTGCTCCGGTTCTCGGCGACCCGGTACTGGCTGCCCTTCCTGCCGGCCTTTGCCGTGGCCGCCCTGCGGCTAGGGCCGTCTCGGCGCCAGCTGACCCTGCACGTGGCGCTGGCGGCCACGCTGTCTCTGGGTCTCTCCATCGACGACCAGGCCCTGGCCCGTGCCCAGCGAGACGCCGCCCGGACCGTGGTGGCCCTGGGCCCGACCGGGTCCTTCGCCGGTCACTGGGGCTGGCAGCACTATCTCGAGGCCGGGGGCTGGCAGGCCATCGAGGACGACGGGCCGGTGCAGCTGCCCTTTGCCGTCGCCGAGTCGCCGTGGCCCCAGTCCCCGGAAGCTGGCGCCTGCCTGCGCCGGGTCCTCGAATTCGAGATCGAGGACCACTGGTGGGGACCCCGGGTGCACACCGCCCAGGGGGGGGCGAACCTGCACGCCTACCTGGTGGCCGGAGAGCCACCGGTCGAGACCTATGCCCCCTGGTCCTTCAGCAACGAGCCCTATGAGCGGGTCGTCGTCTACGGCGCCTGCCAGGACTGAGACTTGTCACACCGCTTGCTCCTGTTGCTGTCCGCGGTGCTCCTGGCCACCGGGTGCGTGGCCGTGCGCGAAGCCCGGGTGCTTCCGGGCCCTGCAGACGCCGCTCTGGGGCCGGCCAGTGACTGCGAGGCCTGGGCTGACCCAGGGCTCGCGGCGACTCTGGACCGCCGCACGCACTCGACCGAACGCAGCGGTAACTACTCGGAATTACTTGTGAATGGCGATGCGGCCTTCACCCGGCGCTTCGAGAACGCCGCGACCGCCGACGTGATCCTGGTGAAGACCTTCATCTTCGCCGGCGACGAGCTTGGGCGTGAAGCTGCGCGCATTCTGTCCGAGCGAGCCCAGGCCGGCGCCTTCGTGGTCGTGCAATACGACCTGCGGGGCAGCATCACCGGGGCCGACGACGTGGGCGCTCTGCTGGCCGACGCGTCGCTCAACGGCTTGCTGGGCGAGCTCCCGCTGTTCAAGGAGATGCGCGACGCCGGCGTGGTGGTCGTACCCACCAACACCGTGCTCACGGCCGACGAGCTCGAGGGCTACGGCGCCTGGCTCGCGGGGGCCGAGGTGGACCCCGACAACGCCCTGGAGCGGCTCTGGAAGGTCCTGGACCTGGTCGATCACCTGGACCACGAGAAGTACTGGATCACGGGCACCCGGACGCCACAGGGCGGCCTGGCGCTCCAGGCCATCCTGGGGGGCATGAACATCGCCAGCGAGTACGGCTACGGCGGCACCATCGCGGTCGACGAGGGCACCGGGCGCGGGGGCTGGCGGGACACCGACGTGCTGCTGACCGGGCCTGTCGTCAACGACATCGTGGACCGCTACTTCGACGTGCTCGAGTACCACCTGGACCACGCCCTCGAGGACGGCCTGCGCGAGCGCCTGAACCCGCCCCAGCAGGTGACCGGCGACGCCAGGGTGCGCTTCGTCTGGAACCAGCCGCGGCACGGCAATCGCCGCAGCATCGAGCGGCTGTACCAGGCGCTCATCTCGGCGACCCCTCAGGACCAGGTGATCCGGCTGGAGGCGGCGTACTTCGCCCCCGGGTTCCGGGTCGGCCGGCGGCTGCGCAAGGCCGCGCGGCGGGATCGACGCCTGGCGGTCATCACCAACAGCAAGGAGAGCGTCGACGCCCCGTTCATCGTCGACGCGAGCTTGTTCGAGTACCGGCGTCTGCTCCGGATCCGCCCGGACCTGGCGCTGTACCTGTGGCGGGTCAACGCGGCCGAGGGCGAGGCCACCCTGCACTCCAAGGTCGCGAGCTTCGGCACCTGTGGCCCCGTCATCATCGGCTCGGCGAACCTGGACGCCCAGTCCAGCGAACACAACTCCGAGTCGGTGGTCATGATCACCGACCCCGGGCTGCGGGTGGCCTTTGACGCGATGTTCGACGACGACCTGTCCCGGGACTCGGTGGACCGGGTGTACCGCGCGGAGCTGGAGCGCCAGGGGTTCTGGCAGAGGTTGAAGCAGAGGGGGGTCTATCGGCTGGGGTGGTACTGGTTGTGAGGTCAGACACCGACATGCCCGAAGGGGGCTTCGACAGCCACCTGACCCTGCGCGGCGGCAAGCTGTGCGACACCTGTCCCGACCCGGTCTACGCCACGCTCCTGGGGGCGAGTGACACAGCCGGTGTGGGCATCTGGGACGCGTCGGCGTCCCAGTGGCGGTCCGCCAACGGAGACCCCAGCGGCGCCAGCTTCCTGCACCAGGACGTGGACATCGGCGCCCACGACATCGCCTGGGTCGACGACGGCAGCGCCGACGGCCTGTTGCTGGTGCTCACCGGGGTCCCGGCCCAGGACGAGACCGACCGTGGCCTGCGTGGCCAGCTGCTGGCCAGCAGCGACGGCGGTGACAGCTGGACCCCGCTGGCCAACGCCCGCAGCGACGCGGGTGGGGACCCCTCGTTGGCGGCAAGCCGTCGCCTGGGGCCGTGGGGCAACAAGGATCGGCCCGGCGGGCGTCTGATCCAGCCGACCGGATCGGGCCAGGCCTTTGTCGGCAGCCAGGTGGGCGAGCAGCCCTCCCTCGCTCTGCTCGACAGCACCGCGGCCCTGTGCACTGTGGGGGACACGGTGCTGCCCAAGACCACCGACTACTACGACTCGAGCACCGGCGTGTACCAGAAGACGCCCGACAACGTGATCTCCGCCATCGCCTGGATGCCCGACGAACACAACAGCGGCGCGTCGAGCATGGTCCTGGCCGGGTACCGTCAGCGGGACATGAGCACCACGACCGGCGAGTCCGCCCTGTTCCGCTGCACCTTTGGTGGCGATCCCAGCTGCGGGAGCACCCCTAGCTGCGTCGAGATCGCCGGCTCCGAGGGCATCGACGTGGCCGACATCGAGGTGTCACAGGCGGCCGATGGCTCGGTCTCGGCCTTTGTCGCCGACCACGGGCGGCGGGCTCGCAACGACGGTGGCGTGTCGCCGGACACCAGCAATTGCCTGGACCTGACCGAGACGCCTGTCAGCGGCGACAGCTGCGGGCCGCGGGTCTGGCGGTGGGACATCGACCTGACCGATGCGACCGGAGCGTCGGACACCCTCCAGGACCTGGTGACCCCGGCCGGCATCCAGCCCGACGGTCTGGTCTTCGACACCCGCACAGCGCAGCCCGTGAGCGGGCTGACCTTGTCCCCAGACGACGTGTGGCTCTTCGCCTACACCCCGACGGGCGCCGGCAGCTGGTACTCCGCCGAAGCGGCGGTCTGGCGCATCTCTGTCTGCGAGGCCCTGGCCATCTCGGACTCCGGCTACGACCCGACCGGCTGCACCCACGACAAGGGCTGGCTGAGCCTGACCGACGACAAGTTCATCGTTCCTGGCTACGGCATTGGCGGCCAGGACATGGACGGGGAGTACCTGCGGGAGACCGAGCTCGACCCGGGCAGCACCTGGATGGCCGACCAGGCGCCCCAGTCCTTCTGGTCCAAGATCTGGGACGGGGTCTTCTACCAGGCCGATGCGTCGGTCCCTCGAGAGCTGGTCGGAAACAACCTGTTCGGGGTCTGGTCCTGGCACGAGGACAGCACGGGCACCTATGGGCCGGAGTCCGACCTGCTCGATGGTCACAACGTCTCGACAGTCGACGAGGACACGGCCATCGGCGTCACGTTCTTCGACAACGCCGGCGATCTGGGGAACACCACGTGGCAGGGCACCGTGGCGCGGGACATCTCCATCGGCACGACGGGCCGTCTGTGGATCGTCGATGGGGACAATGGGTTCGTGTTCGAGGACGAAGGGTCGGCGACGCGAGCGGAGCGTCCTGGGCAACTCTCGACCTTTGGAGCGGGGGGCATGGCGGTCACGTCGGCGCCCACGAACACTGGGGAGGACGCGGTGTGGATCGCGCTGCACCACAAGAGTCCGGGGGACACGCCTCCTTACAAGCAGGGGATCTTGCGGTCGGATGACTCGGGGGACTCGTTCTGCTACCAGGGGGCGATCGAGGAGGATGGGGCGTTTCGGTCGTTCTTTGGCGGCCAGAACTGGGTGGGGGACAAGTATGACGAGCTGTTCCACCAATACCTGTTCAGCCACTCGCTCATGGCGTTTCCGAGCTTTGATGTGGGGATTGACTGGCTGCCTTGTGATGATGGGTCCGGGGGTGCAGCGGACGGAAGTGATGAGGGCGTCGCCCTCTTGGAGTCGGTCACGATCGACGGGACCCTGTACCGCTTGAGCTGGGGCAACCCCTTGGATGTCGTCGCCCTGGACGAGAGCGTCGCAGTGGCCGCGTTTCAGTCCTACGAGGCGACGGAAGACCTGACGCCCGAATCGAACTTCGGGCCCCTGAGCCTCCCCAGCAACTACGAGCACCCAGGCCGCGCCGCCTTCACCCTCGACGGCGGCACCACCTGGTCCGCCATCGACTTCACCGACGCGACCGCCAACTGCGCCACGGTCCCACAGCTCCAAGAGGACCTGTTCCGCAGGAACGTGCACTTGGCTCTGGTGCCCGACGGCACCGCCGGAGGCGAGGGCACCTACTTCACCACCAGCTCCTTCTGGCGCCTGGACTTCTTCCTCCTCGGCGTCGACAGCGGCGAGCTCTACGAAAGCGGAGCGGGAGCCTGTGCGCTGTGGCGGGTGGTGGTCGACACCACCCCGGCCGGGACGACCACCACCTGGACCCCCTTGACCATCCCCTTCCAGACCAATGGCTGCATGGTCGAGGAGCCCTCTGGCGTGGCGGTCGCGCCCTGGCACGACCGGATCGCCATCTGGGGTGGGTACGTGAAGCAGAAGGAGGCCGGCGGCGGCCCCGGACATCGGGAAGAGGGCGGCCTGTGCCTCATGGACCGGGACGGCAGCAACCCCCAGGTCGTGATCGATCCAGCTGACGGCTTCCGATTCAGCATCAAGGACGCCGTCCCCCATCCGGTGGTGCAAGACCAGTGGATCGTGAGTCCCTTCGTGGACTGGCAGGTCCAGACCCAGTGCGCGAGGGAGCGCTCCGGGGGGGCCTGGTCCGAGAACCTTGACGACGCCTACGACGCCTGCGACCTCGCACTGCCATTCACGGTGGTGCGCCGGCCCTTGGGGTCGCCCGGTCCGCCCTGGGTCACGAGTGACCTGTCGCTCGTGGACGGTCCACACACGCTGGAAGGCGTCGCACTCGACGAGAGGACGAAGGTGTCGGAGACCCTCGCTGGCATCGAGTCCGTCACCATGGAGCTGGTCTACGCCACGGCCGGCGCAGGCGGCTACCGTGCCGAGGTGTCGTGGTAGCGCTCTGCTGGCTCTTGCTGTCCTGCACCGACAGCGTCGGAACGGAAGACAGCGGCCTGTGGACGACTCCCACAGACTCGGCCACCGAACCCACTCGGGGCCCGGTCCAGCGCGACGACCA
>Ga0209992_10004043_pt1 | contig 11863 bp, 6 predicted proteins | sample 2SBtaG_2_FD_182564 | JGI IMG/M metagenome (GOLD analysis project Ga0209992, IMG submission 182564) | Deep subsurface microbial communities from Kolumbo volcano to uncover new lineages of life (NeLLi) - 2SBTROV12_ACTIVE470 metaG (SPAdes)... | ecosystem: Environmental > Aquatic > Marine > Volcanic... | reverse complement strand
CGGATTGCTGAGCAAATAATATCCGAGTCGAAGCCGCGAAGTGTTTTCGTATAGTCCGGCTCATAACTTACCGGCTTCAAGTTGCTGGTGAATATTTTGGTAGAGCCTGTATAGCTGCAGCACCTCGGGAACTAGAGTAAACGATTCGATAACTTTTTCAAATGGACATCCGGGAACCAACAGTTGAGGCAATTCCTGAGACAATTCGAAGACATGGACCCCGTGCTTTCGTGCCACAATCAAATAATACAGATAATGCAGGGCGCGTATAGCGAGATTGGGATCGCTGAGAGCATCAACAACCGGAGTCAAAAACGCTAATTGTAACGAACGCGAACGCGCATCAAGTACAAGTTGGCCATCTTTTACCGTACAAATCATCGGTAAGGCTTTATGAGTATGGGCATCGTCGAAATTGATCGTAGGCCACTTAATTTCGGGTTGTGACATTCCAAAACGGACCGCGAAAGCTTTTTGATAACACCAAGCCAGGCTCGAAGTGATTGTATCGTCTACCGGCGACGTCTGTGGATTTGCAAATAAATTGAGTTTTGGGAATAAAGCACGGCGAAAATCGCCCGCCGACAAATCGTCTGGCATGTCGGACAAAACACGATAACCGAAACCCGCAATCAATACGACGCGCGATAGGGGCTCATATTCAGGTAAAGCATCCACCAAGAGTTGGATACCGCGTGCATCGACCGAGGTTTGCGTCCAAGCCAGAAAGGCAATAAGATTTCCAGAAATGTACGTATTTTGGGAATTTCGCCAAACTCCCAAGATGTTCTGAACGCAATCTTCGCTCAGAATTTGCCCTTGAAAGCTTTCTCCCGCCATGCGATAAATATGGGAATTGAATGCAGTCACCCCAAAGTCTTCAACATACCCAAATTTTATACATCGGGCGAAATACTCAGAAAGAAGAAACTCCAACCAACTTCGATGCGCAAACCGAACCGATTTCATTCCAGTAGAAACAAAGACCGTACGTTGGAGAATGGCAACGCAAGCGTTACTATCTTGTAAAAGGTGAAACCCAGTCAAAAGAACCTGGACGTTGTCACTTTGAGATTGATTTTCTAGTGCTTTTTCCCATCTTTTACTGACTTCGAGCGCTTCCTGCGCTAAGGTCGTTACTTCAATTTCGCCACGATTTTCGCGAAAAAAGAGCCAAGCGATTAAAACTAAGGCGATGAGAATATGCTCGATCTCCGCAACTTGTCCGCGATGAACGCGGATTCCAACTAAATTGCTCCTTCCGACGATAGTACGCAGGGTTTGCTCCATAATCGAATTTTGAGTCATCTTCCTTGTTTCGAAATCTGAATCGGGTTCGAAATGAGACAAGATCAAAGGTGTAAGCACCAACTCTAAGAGTTCTGTATTCGGAACATGTAGGAGCCACCGTTTGCATGTAGGAAATAAATGCTGAGCCTGACGTGGGGTGAGATGTCGAACCTCATAAATGTCCCCTGAAGTGGTAGCCAAACGCTGAAGTCCATGAAAACCACTCCGAATTGCAACTACAATGCTAAACCGGGGATTGTCGGTATAGCGCTTAGTAACACTTCTTAACATCGCAACGATACTAGACAAACCATATGAGGGATGGTTGACTAGAAAATCATCCAAACCATCGAAAATGACTGTGACCGCACGGGTGCGGAAAAGCGATTCAAGTTGGAGATCAAAGCCCAGCAAATCCGGATACAAATTTCGAATCCAATCCTCCCACCAGTTCCATAAATAGTCCCAAGACAACGCATCTTGACCATCTGTGGGAATATTGACTTGCTGTAGTGGCAACAGCAATGGTATCGGGCTCCTTGGTCCGGGCTGAGCCAGATAATCGGTACCTAAACGCCAAGCTATCATCCGTACAACCGTGGACTTACCGACACCAGCCCCCCCAACAATAGCAATCTGTTGTGGTCTTTCTCCACCGACATGAACCTTTGCAACAACCTGATCGCGCGTTTCTTCTTGGGTACCACCCAGGATCCTTTCACTATCCGCACCAATCGACGCCGTGTTGGTATCATTTCCAATCAAATTTTCGACGCCAGTCAACTTGTTGACTTCCGCTATACGTCCCAACAGATGATCGATCAATGCCAAAAGTGAATCGGCGCTATAGCGTCTAACGATGTCTGAAACGATCGTAACAATGGGATCGGCGGATTGCCTTGGAACTTTGACAGAACCGTGGGTCCCACGAAAATATATCTCTCGTTCACTCGTGATCTCTTTAATCGGTACCGACAAATCTGATTTCGCGAAAATATCATGGACCACCGGGCTTGGCATATCAGCTTTTAGAGCGAGCTGAAGTTGTTCGACAAATGTTTTCTCAAGAGCCAATAACCAAGGGTTTTTCCACCGTAAAACAGTAAGTAAATCATTTTTGCCCCAATCCTTTTTGCCTTGGGATACAAAGCGAATCAGACGAAAAAACGGCCAAAGAAGAGGATAGATGCTGAGATAAACAACTTTCAATAAACCCGTTATAAAAGGTGACCCCCCAGAGTGAGGTACAGCAATATTGATCACCCGGCGACTACGCAGCCAAATTGAGTTCGACGAAGCAATTGTCGATTCTTGTTGTGTAATCTCCTCCTTAAGTGTCAAGAAGCTTTGTTTGAGCATCTGCTTCACCACCAAACCACCGGTGCTGTGCGTTACAAACAGGACTTGACGATGACCAACAAATTCTATTTCCAACAAGGTCCGCAGATCGTCGGCCGCCTGCGAAACACTGGTTCGTTGCCACCATTGTGAAGGGTAGTCGAAAGACACCACGTCAATATCGCAGCCACAGCGCTCCAGCACCCATTCAGGCATCTGTCGCCAGGTCCCTCGGCAATTCCCAAACAAACCGTGGACAAATACCAGCAAACAAGTTGAATTATTCGCTTTGCTTCGATGGATTAAGCCATAGCGACTATCTTCAGACCAAAAATTTTCAGACACCTTCGCTAGTCCTTTTCGTACCCTATCTCGCGTAATTCACGGCGTAGAATTTTGCCAACGTTAGATTTCGGTAGTGCCTCCATAAACTCCACATATTTCGGTTGTTTATAGCTAGTCAAATGGTTTTTGCAGTGGGCGCGAATATCCTCAACGCTCAAATCAGCTCCAGGTTTTGCCACGACAAAAAGTTTTACTGCTTCACCACTTTTTGCGTCCTTAACACCAACACAAGCACATTCCAAAACTCCGTCACATTCGGCAACCACCGCTTCAACTTCATTAGGAAAAACATTGAATCCTGAAACTAAAACCATATCTTTCTTGCGATCTACAATATAAAAAAATCCATTTTCGTCTACTCGCGCAATATCGCCGGTTTTGAAATAACCATCTTCAGTCATAACCTCCTGGGTGGCTTCATCACATTGCCAATATCCCTTCATCACTTGTGGTCCAAGGGTACAAAGCTCCCCAACTTCACCCTCGGGCACTTCAACTCCTTGATCATCACGTAACGAAATATCAGTCGATGGAACGGGTATACCGATGCTCCCGCTGAATTGTTTTGCATCGACGGGATTGAAAGTCAATAACGGTGAAGTTTCAGATAGTCCATAACCTTCCAAAATAGGACAACCTGTCACTTTGGCCCATTTTTCGGCAACCGAGCTTTGGACAGCAGCACCACCACCAACGCATAGTTTAAGAGCGGAAAAATCCAGGGTAGTAAACCCATCGGTGTTGAGCAATGAGTTGAACAAGGTATTTACACCATTCCATACCGAAACACGGTGTTTGGCGACTTCTTCGACAAAACCCCTTAAATCACGAGGGTTTGTAATCAAAACATTGTGCCCACCTAGGTACACGAATCCCAAGCAATTCACCGTTAAACCAAAGATATGATAGAGCGGTAAAGCGGTGACAATGGTCTCTTCGGCAAATTCTAATTCGGGTGCAACCACGGCGGAAAATTGCATCAAATTTGCCACTATATTTCGATGAGTAAGAATCGCACCCTTGGCAGGTCCTGTAGTGCCTCCTGTATATTGCAGAAAAGCGACGTCGTTGCTAGCAATTTCAATAGTATCGAGCTCGAGTTCCTGACCTTCGGCCAAGGCTGAGTTAAACGCGATGAGATATGGGTTCATTCCACCCATGCCACCTTCATCAGAAGCTAAATCGTTAACCCCAGTGACAACTACAGTTTCAACTTCCGTCCCATCTATTAACGCGGTAAGTACGGGAACAGCTTCAGAAAAGATAACTATCGCATCGGCACCCGAATCCACTAATTGATGCTCCAACTCCCTTTGAGTATAAAGCGGATTAATATTAACAATCTTGGCGCCGGTGCGAATAATACCGAATAGTGCTACTGGGTACTGTAAGAGGTTGGGCATCATAATAGCGACGCAGCTACCCTTACCAATACTTTTTGACTGCTGCAAAAAGGCCGCAAAGTTTCGAGACAATCGATCGATATCGGCAAAAGTCAGAGTTGTATCTTTGTTGCTAAAAGCCGGTCGCGCAGCAAATTGTGCGACACTGCGTTGAAAAATACTTAAGATTGACGGATAGGCATCCGCATCAATTTCAGCAGGAACGCCTTCCGGATAATGTTTTAGCCAGGTTTTTTCCATTGTTTATTTTGTTGATCATTCATATATTCTCTTGTGAGTCACAGCAATAGGTATGATAATCCACGTTTACTCCTATGGACCTCTCACAAGTTCAAGATCCTAAAAAATGAATATTAAGCCTATTGCTTGCATTTTGAAATCCGTTTTTTCGGTTATCTTTATATTAGGATACCTAATTGATCTCTAAAAATTCTTTACCAAATGAATTAGTTTTGAGAATATACTCCGAAAAGGCCAGAGAAGACGGTGGCTCAGCTTAACCGTAGACTCAAAAAATATAACCGAGGAATCACCTCATACGGGATTTCTGGATAATTTTTAGTAAGGAGGCTGCAAACATTTTGTTTCAAAATTAATTTCGGGACGGGAATATGAAAAAAATCCTTTTAACCACCACGTTAGCCCTACTTTTCAATTGTTTCTTGAGTTTTCAAGCGAGTGCAGGTGATGACGCCAGATATCCGGCTTACGACTTTAAACCAACAATCCTTTATAGAAGCCCGGAACTTTCGGCAAGTCTATCCCCCAAACCGGTCAGTAAGTCGAAACCCACACCCCGGAAAAAAATCGAGCAGAGTACCCCTAAGCCCACTGAATTAAAATCCAAACAACCGCCACAAACCAAAACCATTCCTTCTGCTCCTGCTGTAACGGCAACGACTGCTACCGCATCAACACACACATCGAATCCGGGGTTATCGTTCGGAAATTATTTGATGATCGCTATCATTCTTCTTGCTGCATGGGCTGCCTTTCGGGACAACATGGCATTAAAGCCTCAGGCAAACGCACAACCTACACCCCCTACTACCTCCCAAAAACCTTCAAAACCGCGTAAAAAACAAGGTAATGGCATCCTAGTTCTCTCAGACAACACCACTCAGTGTCAGGCTAAAACCGGAAAAGGTACACGGTGTAAACGAAACAATGACTTGCAGCTTAAACGCCACGCCGTCAACCAACGAAATTGTCAGTTCGCTGTTTGCAAACAGCATGATCGCGATTCTTTCAAGCCTCACCCTTCGGTGTTACAAGGTCTTTAATGGTGTACTCGGAGGCTTTAAAATTTAATTATTTAATTCACCCCTGATTAGCTCTACAAAGGGGTTAATACTGCTCATTGACAGTTGAAAATCGTTCCTTTCGCGTTTTCAGAAACTACTCAGGAACAACCCCAACAGTTACGTGAGGTATACGGAACAGCCACTTCAAAAATAGATGATCCATCAACGCTGTCCTGAACACAAATTTATGTAGATTCTTGACGGTTTAGTTTATCTAAGGCCATTCCCTACCGGCCATTGACGCTTTTCGCTGGTATCTTTATCTACTGACCAATCTGGACTTTAACCAGCGAATCACCCTATTTTGCGTTGACCAAATTGTCTTTGGTTTGCGTGTTCAACGGATTGCCACTTTGCTTTTGCACCCAAACCCCATGTACCTTTTCACCATACACCCTAGGAGATGTTAGGTATTACTGATGAGAAAAATTTGGCCCAGAAATGCAGAATGATTCGATGAATACCCATTTTTCCAACCATGTTTAGAACGATTTGAACTGATTCAACCTTGACGAAGCGATAAATAAGATATATTATATTATATGTAAATTTTTTATATGCATTAACCTTATCTAGCTTAGGAGAAGCGAAATGGTAACGAAACACTTTCTAGTTGTCACGAAACTTCTAACCTTAGCCCGCATTCTCCCAACAATCCTGCTTTTTTTCTTATTTGGTGACTTATCGTCTGTTGCCCAGGGGGCAGTTAATAGCTACACTACGAGCTTAACGGGCTCTCAAACATTTACCTCATTAGCTGACGCGGAAGCTGCAATGCGTGCATCAAGCCCGGCCGCAACGTTACTTCAATTTCGTAATATCTCAACTCAAACTACAACACAAACCGTAAATCTCTATGTAATCTTTCAGGTAGAGCCTATAACTGGGCCTTGGGATTATGGTTATAACCGTTGTGATCGACCAAGGTATGGATCAGCCACAGAACAAGAAGCGGTAGATGCGGGAATGCTGCATTATTACGGAGGATGCAATAATCCCTCTGTAGCCGACCCAGGCTTTTGGGGAACAACAAGCAACAAAACACGGGGTTCTTGTGGAAGTTCTCAATTTTATCCACAACACATCAATGGGATTGAACACGTGGATACACGACGCTATCGCATCAACTATTGCAATAATCTAAGGGATGGTCTCACCATTTATAGACAACGAACCGTTGTTGGTTGTCCTAGCAACTACTTGCCCGCCGGGAATGGATTAATTTGTTGGAACCCATTAACTGCAACCATTACCGCTACGTCTAATGACGAAAGCAAAGACAGAGGATGCCAAGCGGACAACGTAGGTAATCCCTGCAACCCCGCGACCGGTAACAAATACCAATCGGACATGGATTTACAAGGTAGTATCACTTTTAGCCGTCAATACAATAGTTTCCAGACAGAAGATGTTGGTTTAGGCGTGGGTTGGACCTCTCATTTTCACAAACGATTAGAAAGAGTGCGTAGTTTGATCACTATCCGGCAGGCAGATGGCCGAGGTGAACCCTGGTTAAAGTCCAACGACATATGGAGCGGAGATCCTGATTCGAATATTTTACTTACGGAACACAGCACTGGATTTGAACTCACTTATTCCAACGGTCATGTCGATCAATTCGATCTTAACGGAAAACTGCTTTCTGAAACCACATCGTCCGGTCAGACGACCGCCTATGGGTATAACGTAGACGGTTTACTCGATACGATTACAGGACCGTTTGGCCACGAAGTTAGTTTGGCGTACGATGCGAACAATCACATTAGTACCCTGACAGATCCCGATGGGCAGGTGTACACCTACAGTTACGATGCAAACGGGAACTTAGCCACAGTGCAATACCCCGATGTTAGTCTGCGCAGCTATCACTACGAAGATACGCGGTTTCCTAATCTCCTAACCGGCATTACTGACGAAAACGCTAATCGTTTCGCGACATTTGCCTATGATGCGGACCGTAAGGCGATTTCCACCGAACATACACAAACCGATAACGGTGCTCCACAAGAGAAATTCACGTTGGCCTACGATTCCAGTACTCAGACCACCGTCACCGATCCCATCAACGAACAATGGATCTATACGTTTAGCGAGAATCTGAGGAGCAAGAACTTAACCAGTAAAGTCAGCCAATCGGACGGTAAGGGTATCACGCAACAGTTTGATGCCAACAATAATTTGATATCCCGAGTCGATGAAGAGGGACGGACCACCAACTACACCTATAATGCCCACAATCAACGGATATCGATGACCGAAGCCGTGGGTACGCCCGAGGAACGGACCACAATCTATGAATACGTTTCCGATGACATTGACTTGCTAACGCGCGTCGAAAGCCCGAGTGTGAAAAGTGGCTTAACCCAAGAAGTCGTCACCGTCTACGATCCTAATCTGAACATTTCGTCGATTACCCAAAATGGATTCGCACCCGACAGCACAGTCGTCTCACGTGCAACTGGCTTTTCGTATAACACACTCGGCCAAGTTACCCAGATCGATGGACCACGCACCGGAGTCAATGACTTCACCACGTTGGCTTATTACACTTGCACCACAGGCGGTGCCTGTGGGCAGTTACAATCGATTACCAACGCCTTAAGTCAAACAACAACCTACGACAGTTACAATGCCCATGGTCTGGTCACGCAGATCACCGATCAGGTAGGCACAATCATCACCTATGGCTACGACACCCGCCAACGGTTAACCTCAATCACCCAAACCCTTCTGGTTGGTGCACCCCGCACAACGACTAATACCTACGATGGAGTCGGACAGCTCATGACGGTGACACGCCCAGACGGCATGGTACTGACTTACACCTACGATGCGGCGCACGATTTACGCACCATCACCGATAATTTGGGTAATAGCATCGAGTATGCCTATGACCTAAAAGGCAACCGCACCCAGGTGCAAACCAAAGACCCCGACAGTACTTTGGTGCGCATTGTGGACACAACGTATGACATTCGCAATCGCGTCAACACTATCAATGCGGCGGGCTCCCTGACACAAACCATCCGCGACGCTGTGGGTAACCTTGTAAGCCAAACCGATCCCAATCAAAATCCGAGTACCACTCACAGCTACGATCCCTTAAATCGGCTGACCCAAACACTGGATGCGCTGGGAAATCCCGCGGGCTATCAATACGACGCCACGAACCAGTTAACCCAAATCCAGGCACCCAATGGGGCAACCACAAGCTACGAATACGATGATTTAGACAATCGCTTAAAAGAAACCAGCCCAGATCGGGGAATCACGAACTATACCCATGATTCAGCAGGCAATATCAGCACCCTCACCGATGCCCGTGGCATCACAGTTGTGTATACCTACGACGCGCTCAACCGTGTCACGCTCATGGATTATCCAGGCACCGACGAAGACGTCACGCTCACCTATGACACCTGTCCCTTCGGCATGGGCCGGTTGTGTCAAACCACCGATCAAAGTGGTGTCACAAACTACGAATACGATCCGTTTGGCAACTCAACACGGGTCATCAAAACCGAGCTCGGTCAAACTTATGACACGCAGTACGTCTACGATGCAGCAGATCGGATTATCTCGATGACCTATCCCGATGGCCGAGTGGTTAACTACACCCGCGATGCGATCGGTCGGATAGCCGATGTGTCTACGGTCTTTGTCGGTATCACCACCCCAGTCACTCGTGCACGCACTTATCGGGCGGATGGACTATTAACCTCACAAACCTTGGGGAATGGGCTGGCTGAATCCCGAGTCTACGACCTTCAAGGCCGACTGACCCAACAAACACTAGGCAACCTATTGAACCAGGTCTATATGTACGACGACAACGGAAACCTGCTAGAGAGCATGAACAATATTCTCCAAGCCGATTTCACCTACGACTCACTTGATCGATTAACCGATGATGTCAGTACGCTAGGGAACTATTCCTATGGCTATGACCCCAATGGCAATCGAATTAGTCGGAAGAAATTTAGGGTCACAATCCCGTACTCCTATGACCCCCAGTCAAACCGCTTACTCGAAATCAAAGGAATAGCGGTTCACCTTGATGCGACCGGCAATACCTTAAGTGATCGAGGTAGCAAACGCAGTTTCGAATACAACCAAGCCGGACGTTTAACAAAATTTTACAAAAAAGGCCAACTTAAAGCTACCTATGTCTACAACACCCAAGGTCAACGAACTCGCAAGGTGAAACTAACCAAAAATGGTTCCACAACCTTTGTTTATCACTATGACCTAAACGGTAATATTATTAGCGAGTACAAAGACGGCAAGCCAATTCGAGATTACGTTTGGGTAAACTCCGAACCCGTATACCAGGTGGAAATAAAGCAAAAGAGGAACAACCGTATTATTGTAAAAAACCATACTTGGTTCACGACAGATCAACTTTCCACTCCCAGAGTAGGAACGGATGAAAGCCAAACCAAAGTTTGGGCATGGACGTCTACCGGCTTTGGAATCGGAAAACCCAATAAAGATCCTGATGGTAACGGGAAAAAACGCAACGTCCAATTACGCTTCCCAGGTCAGTTTCTGGATGTAGAAAGTGGGTTGTACTATAACCATCATCGGTATTACGATCCAAGTATCGGCCGATATATTACTAGTGACCCAATAGGGCTTGTCGGCGGGTTGAATAGTTACGGTTACGTCGATGGAAATCCACTCCATTGGGTTGACCCATCTGGTTTATTTTCCATATCCGATCCATCTACTTGGCCTCGAATTCCACAATCAGGAGTAAATATTGCAACTGGTTTTGGCGATGGAGTTTCTTCGATGCTTAGCTTAGGTTTGTACAACACTGCTGATTTTCGCGATAGCCTTGATATTGATGGCGGCGTAAATGAATGTTCTACTTCTTATGAATATTCTAAATATGCGGGATATGGATGGGGGGTCGGGACTGTTTGGGCTGGGGGTTTAAATGGCGGGGCCAATTCTGTATTCTGGTCTGGCGAAGGTGGTATGGCAAAAGCCGCACAACTAGGAATAACTCTGGAAAAAACCCCAATTGGGGCTATTTTACAATGGATCGGTAGCAAGACTCCTTACCCGGTATTGCAAGCAGCTTCAGCTACTTTTGCAGCAAATGCAAGAGGCATCGCTATTAAAGCCGGGGCTAAACAAGGGTATACTTGGCGAAGTATAGAAAAACCTATTTTAAAGTGGAGAAATATTCCAGTTAATAATGTGCCATAAAACATTTTAAAAATGACTAAGAAAACCTTTGATGATGGTAGTTCAATTGAATGGATTGATAAAGAAACTCTAAGGTATTCTGAAAAAGAGGCTTCTGTACTTATATGGGTTGATTATTATAAAGTAGGTTTTTTGTCGTATGGCAGAGTGGTCAAGACTTCTTCGATTATGAATTGGGATACTCAGCTAAATGGTAGCTCAAAAATAATTGATGCAAATAAAAAACAAGAAATTATAGAAAAACTACAACTCTATTATTCAGCTTCAAATACTAAATGCCGTATAGAACCTTGAAAAGGATAATCATTGATGCAACCAAAGGATTCGGACTCGTTAGATAATTTCAAGCATTCAAATAACCGTAAACCACAGCCATACAATAATTTAGCGACCAAATCATAGGGATGCTCAAGAAGGTTAATGACATGATCAACTTCGTTTCGGGACAACACCACCGGAATATAAGCCCGACGTTTGGCCCGTATCACTCCCTCTACTTTTCCAAAATCCTTATCAAGCACATGTTTGAACAAAAACAATAAGGCATTGAAGGCCTGGTTCTGGGTAGATGCAGCGACCTTTTTTCTACCGCAAGGAAACTCAAAAAGCGCTTAACATCGTCCATCGCCAATAAACGCGCATCCTTACTTTTGGTGAAGGTTTGAAGTTTTCGTATCCAAATTTTATAGGCTTGTAAAGTCTTGGGTGAATAATGCCTAACCTTAATAGCCGCAGTAAGGCCTTCGTAAACCCAAACCCAATCGCCACCAGTTAATTTCTCTGAGTTAGAATTGGGTGATCTATTAGAAAAATTTTCACGATAAATGCTTGGGGAATTTGTTACAGGAGTACTTGCTGGGACTTGTTGGGATTTCGGGGTAGAGTAGAGGGCAGGATTACTCATCTGTAGAAACGGCCTATCTGTTTCCGCCCCTTTCGTCTGGCGGTGCCTCAACAGCCATTTCA
>Ga0209992_10004041_pt1 | contig 11865 bp, 6 predicted proteins | sample 2SBtaG_2_FD_182564 | JGI IMG/M metagenome (GOLD analysis project Ga0209992, IMG submission 182564) | Deep subsurface microbial communities from Kolumbo volcano to uncover new lineages of life (NeLLi) - 2SBTROV12_ACTIVE470 metaG (SPAdes)... | ecosystem: Environmental > Aquatic > Marine > Volcanic... | reverse complement strand
AATTGTTTTTTTTTTGGTTTGTTCAATGGTTTAGTGTTATGATTCGATGTAGAGATTGCATCTTGGTGTTTGATTGAGAGTCTTTCTTCTTGGTTTGGTTGTAACCAGAATACCTTACATAAATTTGATCATTCCATTCAAAATCCAGCATTGCTCCCAAGACTCCTCCTCATCCTCTGATTGGGCAGACACAGTTGATAAAGTGTCTCTCAACACCTCCCCAATTGCATCCCTCTCTGTGGTTAGATGGTCAATAAGAGATTCCGCATATTCAACAGAAGCTGAGATTGCCAATTGCTTCTGCTCATCATCTGTTGGTTGATCTGACTCCTCTTGCTCTTCTTGTTGAATGGATGTTAGGTGCATGCTAATCATCTCCTGCACAACATCATCCAACCCAGCCTCATCTGAATCCACAGAAAGACCAACTCCTTCTAACATATTACCAGAGGATTGGATCTTTTGGAGGGCAGAAAGAAGGTTTGAGGTCGAGGAAATGGATTGGTTAATGAGGGAAAACAAAGTGGAGATGACAAACCAAATATCAAACCATTTGATACTCTTCTTACCTCCTCCAACTTTCTCATTTGACAACAAAGCTTGAATCATGAAGCTAGACACATCCTTGATGGATAAAATACCACTTTTGATGAGATCAGAGAGAATTCCACTCTTGAACATGTTTGATTTTGTGTGAGAAAATGGTGACCGAATGATCTCTTTGATTACGATGTTGATAACTGTCTCCTGATCTTCATCTACCAACTCCTTCAACATCCCACCATATCTTTCCACGATTCTTGATATCATAGAAAGATCCTTCCCTTCGAATAAGAACACTTTTGTGACAAGGAGAGCCATCTGATCAACCCCTTCTACGCTTGTCATTAAATACTCAGCCACCTCCTCATCTGAATTGTGACCCCTCCCCATCATCGTACACAGCTCCCTCAACATCCCCTGGGGGGGTGCATCACAAGATGAATCATCCCCATCATAACTGAAATCTCTTTGATCGTCGTCCTTAGAGTCGCTATCCTGGGAGAAGATGGATGGGGGTAAGAATTGTAAGAGGAGGTCGATTGGGATGGTCCCAACAAAAGAAAGTCGCTTACAACCCTCCGCCTCCAATATATTCCCAATCACAGATTGAAGGAAGACCCTAGTTACCCCAACTTGAGTTGTGTCTCCCTTCTTATCACCACCTCCAATAGATTCCTCCTCCTCCTTCAGTTGCTGCTGAAAGAAGATCCATTGCTGATCAGGCCAGGAGAATTCATTGTTCATGAGCTGGAAGGAAAGGAAGGAGGCAATGGCTTGAAGAGATGGGAAGTTGCCCAAAGGAGGGGTAGTTTCTAAATAAAACTGATTTAGGACTGTTAAGAAGGAGGTGGATAGGTAAGAGGGGAAGGTGGATGGATGATGCTGACAATAATCCACCAACAATGATCCAAAGTAAACAAGAGTAGTTGATGGGGAGATGATATTGGAGGTATTGAAAACTGTGGTTTCAACATGATATGACACTGGGAAGACTGCACATGCCACACAAATATCAGAAAATACTTGGTGGACAATTTCATCATTATCCTCATAGGATGGTGGATCTTCCCCCTCGACTGGTTGATGGAGCGAGAGATGCTGAAATTTGAGGTAGTTTCCAATCCCACCAATCTGATTCAAGTACATCTCCTTTGAACCGATCGTCCCACCTTTGGGGGTTGAATAAGGTGAAAATCTGGAAATTGTATCAATCACAAAATCTTTCACAATAGTTTCCACAGCCTTATCAAGAGGGGATTTGTTGGAGGGGGTTATGATGGGGGCCAAGTGGAGGAGGGTTGGGTTTGGCAAGTTTTGGATCGTCTCTTCATCAAATGAGAATGGGGGTAAGGTGAGGGTTGGGGAATCAGGGAAAGAGAGGGAAGAATCTTCAAATCTAAGAAGAGGCAGAGGATATGCTGCTGAGGTTGTTGATGATATTTTTGAAAAGAGGTCGTTGAGAGCTGAGGTGTTTTGAATCAAATGGAGAGACACATTTCTCATCTCTCTTGAAATATCAGAGACAATTGGGATTTCATCTCTCTCAGAAGCCTCCTGATGGTTGGCTTCATCTACCATCGCTTCATAGGCGTCTGATAGGCAGGATGTATAAAATGTGGAGGGAAATAGATCTCCACCCCCTTTGTTTAAAGATTTGAAGTGAGTGTCAATTTCCTCCCCAATCTCAATCAGATTTTCGCCTTCCTCCCCCTCCATCCACCCATCGCTCACACACCCCCAGAGGATAGAATCACACACAACCGAGGATAACACTTGGGAAATTGGACTTTCGTTTGGGAGGGAAGTGCAAAGGGTTGTGATGGCCTTCAAATACTCCACAACCCCTTCCTTCCCCAAGCACCTACAAGCTGCCAACTCAACCAAGCATCTAGAGAGCAACTTCAGGGAGGTGTAGTCGCCGGTAGTTAGGGCCACATCCACCCTATTGCACAACCCCTCAACTAAATGATCTGTGGTGATGGAGGAGGCTTGGTTTTGGAGGCAGGAGAGGAAGGCTGCATAGATTCCTGTTGAGCAAGGAACATTGCAAACACAATCAAGCACCAAATTCACCACCTCACTTCCAATCCCCCCAAACCGAGCTTGGAAGATCTGGGAGGATTCTTCAATATTAGACACCAAATGCTGATCGAGCTCAGTAATATCTCCCAGCATTTTCAATACAGTCTTCGCTTGGGAAAGGTCATAACTAGCTGGCTCAACAGGTCGAACCTCAACCATGTTTCTTGGCATCTTCTTTCGCACTGGAGGCCTGTAATTGCTTCCCCCCTGGTTATTCTGATACTTCTGATTGTCATCCCTATCATTGTAATTCCTGTTATACCCCCGATTACGGTCATTGTACCCACCCCTCCTGTTGTTGTAGCGTCCTCTTCTTCCTCCTCCTCTTCGATTATTATTTCTCCCCCTCCTCCCATAGTACTGGCCTGAATTCTGGGAGTTATATTGATAATTATCAGATTGGTTATATCCCTGCATTGCTATTTTGTACTATTATAAGAATACTACACTTATATAACACGAATGGTATAAACTTTTTCAAAAATGCATTTTCACATCAAAAAATTAAAAAACGTATTTATACTAAAATTCTTTAAATTAATTAATTAAGAGTAACATAATCATGATCTATGTGGCTATTTACAAAAAGTTATAAGGTTAAAATACAATTATCAAACAATCTTATTGGATAAAATGTGGGATTTATTTGAAAATTTTGTGAATTTTGACAACCAATTAACATGAGATCTAAACACATAACAAACTTCATTATTTTATTAAGATTGGTACTCGAATTATACATTATCCAAATTCTTTATTATTTAAAATGAGTTTTAACCCTCTCACAAAGTTATTTTTATTTCAACAACACCTCAGAAAAGATTGGGAACAAAATCATTTCTTTCTTTGTTGAAATGGAGATCTGGATTGAATGAGGATTGGAGCATGACCAGTTGGAGTAGTTGGTTCCTCGTCTTCTTCATCATTGTCATCTCCTATTCCCTCATGGTTTGGTGATGATTCTTTCCCAATGTCATCCTCATCCATCTCTTCATAAGTGGATCTGTTTCTGAGCAGCTCGTGAGTTGGGACAAACACCTCTTCACTCTCATACTCCTCCTCTCCATCCTGTATCCTCTTCCACCTCCCAACATTCTCCCTCAATACGCCAAGAGGATGAGAGACATCAATCTGGGGGAATTTATTGAGCCCAGCATACAGTGGCTCTACGATAGCGAAGAGGAAGCCTTGTTGGAACTTTGGTCTTGGAACAGGATCTTCTCGATCAAAAGCAAAGCTGATGGGTATCCCATGATCCCTCTCCTTGTCCCCTTGCCCATAAAACTCCTCCATCAGTCTATCCGTCCAGTGGTTGTAAATATCCCAATCCTTGGCTGGATTGGAGATGTCGGCGGCGTGAAGGGCTACCTTGAGGAGGATAGGTTGGAGGGGGGAGATGAGTTTCTTGATTTTTTCAGCTTCAGTCACCTCCTCCTCCTCTTCATGTTTCTCCCCCACCTCCTCCTCCCCTGAACTGTTGTCTGGAGAAGACATCTTCTTCTCACTTTCATCCCTCCTTCTTTCATACTCCCCCAGCTCCTCCTCAGCCCTCTTCATGATCTCGAAGTGTTGGTCGTTGTCGGTTGCTAGCACCATCTCGATCAAAGTATGCCTCACAGAAGCTCTGTGGTCCTTGCTAAACCCATCCAGGAAATTGCACCCCTCCTGTCTTAGGAACGAGAAAGCTGTTGCTAAATGCATGTTTTCCAAAGGGGACTTATCGTTGTAAGTGATGGCCAGGTCGTCTTGGGTTGCTATCAGGTACTTCCCTGTCACTCCAGGATGAGCAACATCATGAATAGCAGCAGCAAGTAAGCAAGTTAACGCCACCTCCCCCGACAAATGACTCCCCATCTCGCACTCCCTTAGGAAGTAGTAAAAGGTTTGGGTCACATCCGAGGCGTGGATACAGTTGTGGTATGGATTCTTGACGAAATACGCATCCTCTATGGAGAGGAGGAAGGTCCTCAACTTGTAGGAATCCAATCGTAAATTCTCCAACAGCCCAAGTCCGGCGATCGTAGTTTGCCCTATCACTACCAATGGGTGACCTGTTAGTTCTGTTAGTCTGAACATATCGAAGTCCCATCGTTTTATATCCCCTAGTAAATCTAACACCTCCTGGGAAGGCGTTGAGCCGATTCTTGCGTCTGCAAACAAATCTGAAGTGGAATCCTTCCGATAAAAGATCGACCCCTTCCTCCTTCTATTGGTCCCCGAACTAATTGGGGGATGGTGGTGGGTTCTATGGTGTCCCATCCCAATCTTGATATATTCACTTTCGATGTAATTCGTAAAACTCTCATCAAAAAGCTCTGGATTATTCGACACTTTGGAAAAGACCATCCCCAAAAGCTCCTGGTGCCTCGTTGTCACCTCTTTACTTTGCGAAGAGAAATGATTTAATATGTATGTTATATCTTCTTTGGATAATTGAATAGTTTCATCCTATACAAAGTTCCCATCAAGTAGAAATAAGAAAACCATTTTTTTATCACTTTTCACACAAACCTTTGACTCGTCACATTTTGCTTGCAAATCCTGAACAACCCTCCATGTATCTATACCAACTCCCGAGGGACGTCTTCCAACTTTTTTCGCCCTAGTGGAGACCTCCTTACTCTTCACTTCTTCACTGGATGACTTTTCCTCATTTGATAATTTCTTCTGATTCATATTATTAAGGACCATTCCTCCTACAACTATAGCGGCTAAAGATAGTCCCACAGTAATATAGCCACTATTGTCCATATTAAAGCCAAAAAATATTTATTAACTAAAGCGCTATATAGTTTTTTAAGCTGTCTTAAACTTTTTTCATGGTTGTTCTGCGTTTTATGTTATAACCAGAAGTTATAATAAGGTTTTAATAGTCTAAAATTATATTTACCATATTCTTTTATCGTCTTATGATAGCTTAACCATGATATAAGCTCTAATAAGATATAACAACGCCTTTTTGTACTTTGAAAATGAGCTTCAAATTTTTAAACGTGTTTTACGATCCTTTGTGATTCAGAATAGGTGGATTTAATAGTATTAATATGTTAACAAAATTATGAATACTATAACCAAAACAGCATCAAGATTTGGTAAAAGGAAGGAGAGGTGCCAAGTCGTGTTTATTGCCAGGGAGATCAATTTGCCGAATGAATTTTCACGCAAACAGCTCAAAATTTCATTAGAGAGAGGAGATAGGAGTATGGAATCATCCACACGAATATGGTCTATGTTCCCCTCTAGGGTAGAGGAGACATTAACTATGAATATCACCATGTTTTATGGGAGGGAGGAGGAGGTAGAATCGAAGACTCTTTTGGTGAACATTTTCAACACAAGACCTTTTTCTAAAATAAAGCAATTTGAGTTAGATCTCTCAGCTTACATGTGCTACAAGTGGGATCTAGACTACCTCCATTTTGTAAGACTGGAGGAAGGGGGGGATGGAGTTTGGTTGGAGGGGAGTTTGGGGGTGTTCCCCTCAGATCTGATTCCAGAATCAAACCAAGATGACCTGACAGAAGATGAGTTATTGGAGGATGAGGATGATGAGGAAGGGACTATCTCCTCTTCTACCAACTCCTCCCTCTCCTCTACTTTGGGTTCATTATCTTCTATCCCCAAGTTGGTGAGCAGAGGGCAGGTGGAGGGGGTGTCTGAGGAGAGGAGGGATGTGGTTGTGGTCCAATCCCCCTTCCATTCCTCCCTCCAACCAACCAAACCCACCACCACCAAAAAGAAGAAAAAAAAGAAGAAGAAGAAACACAAGAAGGAGAAGTGGAAAGATGATGATGATGATGTAAAAAGTGAAAGGAATGAAATCACAACCTCCACTCCCCTCCCTTCCTCTCCTCCCTCTGATCCGATACCATCCTCCACCTCATTCCTTACTTATTACAAGAAGAAATCACAGGAAGAAGAAGAAGAAGAAGAGGAATCACTACTCAATCATCCAACTCCAACTAGCAGATACAGTCAAAATAGTAGCAATGATGATGATGATAGAAGATTGCATACTACTCTCTCCTCCTCCTCCAAACTCTATTCTATGACCCCTCTAAAGCCTCAATCTTCTTTCACCAAAACTACAAAAAGTACCTCACAACCCTCCTCCTCCAACACCACAAGTGGCAACAACTCCATCACCAACAGCAATAATAACAATATATCTCAGCTTCAAGCTCAGAATGTAGATTTGATGGACCAGATATCTATGGTGAAGGAAGGTGTTTTTGAGGTCTTTCAACACTTATCTCACCTTCCATCCTCTCTCAACATGAAAAACAGAGGAATGGAAACTAGACTTCCCCGATTCGATAAATTGGATAAGCTCTCCAATCAATTCGAGTCTCTCTTCTCTGAGCCTATTTTTCAGCTGTTTGACTCTAATCATCAAGGGAGAATGGACCCATCCTCCTACCGATTTTACGATTCAGTGAACATGTCACCAACCTCAAGGAATCACCAGAATCGTTCCATCTCAGATATTTTGGGATTGAGAGAAGAGGAGGGGAGGGTTGAGGGCATCAACCCAACTGTCAGTATCCAAACCATATCAAAAGCCATTGGGATCATTAAAACTCATATTAAAATTTTGCTCCCAGCCTTGTATAACCTAAGTTTTGATGAGGAGAAGGAGATTGATGGATTGAGAGCTTTGAATGAGGATCTAAGATCTGAGGTTGAATCTCAAAGGCTTTCCATACTTCACACCCAACAATTGCTAGATGGGGCCAACAAGAGCCTTGAAATTACAGATAAGAAGTTGTCAGAGGTGATGTTAAGGGAAGATGATCTGGTGGATGAGATTTCAAGCAAGAGGGAGTATTACGAACAGATGGATGTGAAACACAAGGAGATAAAGAGAACGCATTCTAAGATGCAAAAAACTGTTGTCACACTCCTTCATAGAATTCAGAATCTTCTTGAGGAGAAAGAGAGGGTTTTGGGGGAGAATGGAGAGTTAATTGAGGAGAATGAAGGGTTGGATGGTGAAATTTGTTCTCTTCAAGAGAAGTGTGAAGATTTGGAAAGAGTGAAGTCACAATCCATCTCTCAACTTACTTCTCAAGTTGAGACTTTTGAGAAACAGAATGAGGAGTTGTCTCAAGGATTGGATTATTGGAAGCAGAGGTGCTTAGATTGTGAGGAGGAGAATAAGAAACTTACATCTGAGAATGAGGAGCTCCCAACCTTGAGGAGGAATTGTTTGGATTTTGGGGAGGAGAGAGATTATTATAAAAAGGAGTTTTATCGATTCACATCAACAGTCAAGAGAACTCGGGGGATTTTAGATCAAAAGATAGAGAAAATGAATGAAACATCTAAGGAACTATTTGAGATGAGGGGGGAATTGCTAGAGAATTCACTAGATGAGGGGTTGTTGAGGGATCATTATCAGATATTGGAGGCACAGATTGAATCTCTTCAATTCAACACTTCTTGCTACACAATTGGAATAACAAGTACATGTAGGAAGAGCAGTGTTTCTAACTTGGATTCAATGATCCTACACCACCAACCCCAGAACCAACACGATACAGATTCAAACAAGATAAATGAAGATGAAGATAATGAGGATATGAGATTGGAGGAAGGGGGTGGTGAGAGTGAGGATGGGAATGATTCTCAGGAGGATGATTCGAAAAGTGTGGCCTTCTCCCAGTTTGAGGAGATGATAGACTTGGAGGATCATATCGAGCTGAATCAGATTATGAGTGACTTAATTCACCAGAAGGAGCAATCTGAGGTTACACAATCCAAGTTGAGGGAGCAAATATCCTATCAGAAATCCAGTTTAGAAAGCTTAACAAAAGAGAGAGATGAGTTTGTTGACAATGTGAGGGATGAGTTAGATGAAAAGGATAGGATGTATCGAAGAGAGAGGTCTCTTCTTAACCAGACCAAATCTCATCTATCAGAAACTGAGCAGCATTTGCAGGACACTAAAGTAGAAAGCATGGGGTTGGCTAGGAGGGTGGAGGAGTTGTCTGCTGAGAACACAAATTTGGCTCTTGAGTCTCATAAATTGAAGAGGGATGAGAAGAAGCTGAGGGAAATGGAAGAGTTGATGGAAGAAATGGTGACTAGAGAAGTTCAACTCAAACGACAATTGAGGGATATGGTTGCTAGCTTCCATTCTTGTTATGATTTAATTTGATTTTTTATGTTTGTCTTATGAGCCTATAATCTTTTTGTTTGTGTGTTTTTAGGGAAATATGCAGAGCTGCAACCAAGCATTCAAGAACTCTCCGAGAAGGAGAAAAGAATAAACCTCCTTGAGGATGAGATGAATTCTAATCAATTAGAATTAGATGCATTGAAGCAAAACAAAGTCAGTTTACAAGTAAGTTGAAGTTCTTTGCCTTTTTGAAATGATTCTTCCTCATTTTTTTTCTCATTTTTTCGTTTGAAGGCTGCCCTAGAATTGGTTCAACAAGAGAACGCAAAATTGACCAAACAGGTTACATCCATTAACTACCTTAAACTTTTATATTTACTCTTTTATTAATAGTTGCATCCTTTACCTCCTCATGTAACCCCTTTTCGTCAGAGGAAGCAATCTGGAAATAGTAATTCATTTGATGAAAAAATATAAAAATTGAGCAATCACCAAATTGCAAGAAAAAACATATATTCCATTTAATATTTTATTTTTTTCTGATTTAATACTTTTAATACTTCACTAATTCATCTTAATTCAGATCTAATAATACAATGGAGAATGTTTTAAGTGAAGAATTTAAGAATGAAAGCGATCTCACAAAAAGTGGAATTGAAAGGACTTGTGACATTTGCCAAAATTCAATAACAACTGACCAATTATACAGATATAAATGTTCTATTTGTCATAATCTAGATATTTGTGAGCAGGTAAAGTGAATTATAAACTTATATCGGATGTTATTTATCATTTTCTACCCATTTTTTAAAAATAGTGCAAGGACATCGACCTCAATCCTAAGCATCATCTTTATTTAAAACATTTCCAGGTCTATAAATAATCGACATGTTCAAAGTATCAAACTTTCTCTATGTTTATTATAGGATCATGCTTTAATTAAGGTCCCAATCATCTCAAAATATGAAAATCAACAAATCAAAAATTTCGAACTTTGGTCAAATAAAGTGGATGAAGAGGATGAACTGGCTAAATTATACAGACAAATGGATATAATTGATAGTTTCAATGCCTTTCATTTGGATTTTGAAAGCTTTTCGAAGTATACAGGACGTGAAATTTCAGATTGCAAAAATGACTTTCAAGAGTGAGCAATTTTTTTATTAAATTTTAACACAAATCTTTGCAATTTGATATCATAGAATTCTTGTTGACGCATCTTCATCATATCAAACCAATGTTTTAACCCTCCCTAACGAAGGAATTCCAGGTAATTCTTGTTTTTTTTCATCTTTTTAGCAATTTTTGGAATGTAGAAATCCAAATGAGGGTGACAGAATCAAAGATTGCAGACGATTTACCTATTCCTATTATTTACCACAATCTTAAATATATTTCTCACTTTACAGGTAATTATGACAGGTTTCTGTTACAATTCTAATACTCTATTAAATATAGATAAGGATGGGTCAAAGGCGCATGAAATTTCCACAAGATTTCTCCATTTGCAATCAGGCTATCAAGAAAGATATAGTTCCCTCCATAATCTTTTTAGCTTCATTATGCATCTGTTTCCAATATTAAATGCACACTCCCTGGTATTTTCCCCAGAAATAGCTTTATTAAAGACTGTCGTATCACATATCGCCCCAATCTTGTGCGGTTCGATGGAGAAAGAGGAAAGTTGGAAAAACAAGCTTGATTCCCTCCAAAGGAAGAGGATAATCCCATCTCTGAGAAAAGAATTCCATTCTGTTCTCTCTAAATATGTTATTTACCATACAGAACGATTGAACATGAATATTATAAATCCAGACTTATTAAAGATCTGTATTCAAGAGAAGAAGAAAAAACAACCAACATCACATCACAAATCAAAGAAGTCATCTTCAAACAATTCATTACCTAAGCAAGAAATAACATCCACTTTACTGACTTCAATGGGAAATGAGGAAGAAGAGGAAGAGAAGGAGGAGGTGATCTCTACAAATCTTCAATACCTTTACCAAACTCATCAAAAATGCATAATTTGGAATGATGGAATGCGATTCACCCTATTTGCCTGCGTTTTTAGATTTTGCTCATCTTATGGAGAAGAAGATATCAAACAAGTGGTGGAATCTAAGGAATTTATAAGACATTTTGGACAAAATCGAAATCCTAAAACATTACATTCCACCTTACATAAATTCAAACATGAATATGGCAAACGGCTAAAAAGTCTCAACAGAAAAGAAATGAGTCGAATGTTGTTGAATGAATATGAGAACTTGAATAGAATGGAGGTGAAGGAGTTGAATTGTTTCAAGAAAGAGGTGGAGAGGGCTAAATTGATATTGAATGGAGAAGAGGAAGAGAAAGGAGAGGATGAATCTGAATCTGAATTGGAATTGGAGGAGAGTGAGGATGAAGAAGTATCAAGTGGGGTTGATCATCTTTATCAAGGAGAAAATACATGCTTATCTTGGAATGATGGGATTTGTGTTGTCTTTCTTTCTTGCCTGTTGAGACATAGAGGTCAAGATGCTTTGAAGGAAGTGGTGAAGGATGCAGACTTTGTTCGATTTTGTGGTGGAAAAAGGTCATCATCGAATTTACAATGGAATGTCTTAAATCGTTTAAAGAAGAAGCATAATATTGAGGGGACGCAATTGGATCGTAAAGACACTTGTCAAATGTTGTTGAATGAATATGAGAACTTGAATAGAATGGAGGTGAAGGAATTGAATTGTTTCAAGGAAGAGGTAGAGAGGGCTAAATTGATATTGAATGGAGAAGAGGAAGAGAAAGGAGAGGATGAATCTGAATTGGAATTGGAATTGGAGGAGAGTGAGGATGAAGAAGTATCAAGTGGGGTTGATCATCTTTATCAAGGAGAAAATACACAGTTATCTTGGAATGATGGGATTTGTTTTGTCCTTTTTGCTTGCTTGTTGAGACATAGAGGTCAAGATGCTTTGAAGGAAGTGGTGAAGGATGCAGACTTTGTTCGATTTTGTGGTGGACAAAGGTCATCATTGAATTTACGTCAGAATGCTGTCTATAATTTAAAGAAGAAGCATAATATTAAGGGGAAACAATTGGATTGTAAAGATATTTGTCAAATGTTGTTGAATGAA
>Ga0209992_10004038_pt1 | contig 11873 bp, 15 predicted proteins | sample 2SBtaG_2_FD_182564 | JGI IMG/M metagenome (GOLD analysis project Ga0209992, IMG submission 182564) | Deep subsurface microbial communities from Kolumbo volcano to uncover new lineages of life (NeLLi) - 2SBTROV12_ACTIVE470 metaG (SPAdes)... | ecosystem: Environmental > Aquatic > Marine >... | reverse complement strand
CATAGCGATGACTACTAACCAGATTTTCTTTAATCTCTGGATTTCGACTTCTTTTGGGAGTAATGCCGGCATTTGTGCCATAGATACTATACGTGCTTTTTGCAATATAAGCCACTAGGTTAATGATCTACCAATTTTTTTCAAATAATTAATTTTTTTCACTTAAAATTTTATGAATTTTATATTAATTACTTCAAAAAATGTGATTTTTCTATTATTTTTTTACTTAGATTCAATGATTAACATTGATGATTAACATTGAAAAAATTCATGAGTAAAATAACGTGGATCGATAATAGAGTTAAAACTTAAATTCCTCATTTCTGTCGATTACTATTAAGGGATAAACATGGTAGATAGAAAAGTTATGGCATTTGCACTTGCAGCCGTTTTCGTAGTTGGAATCTTTGGACCTAATGTAGCAACAATGATTCAAACTGCTGAAGGACACGGTGTACAAGCACAATTGCAAAGTCGTTTCATTCGAATTGAGGATGAGACATTCAATAGACAATCCCTCCAAACCGGTGAAGTTTTAACTTTGAGCGGTGCATTTGTAAGTTTGATTGATTCAGACATGCGTGCATGGTCATCAATATTCTCAGAGTCAACTAACGCAGGTAACAGATGGGAGATTCTAGCAAGAGACCCACCAGGAAATGTCTTTGACATTCCAGGTAACGATGTTGTAGATTATGAAATCTCAGCACGTGCTCTCGAACCAGGAGTTTACCACGTCCACACTCAATTAAACATTGAACACGTCGGACCAGGACTTGGACCAGGACAAACAGTCGTTGTAGAAGGAGAACCAATTATGAAACCAATTCCATACACCAACATTGCATATCAATCAATTATCATTGCAGTTGGTTATGTAATCACATTCGCTACACGACCTTGGCAAGTAATCTAAACTCACTCTTTTTCTCTTTTATTCAATTAAAAATCTAAGATGTTACACGAAATTTTACTCACTTAATTATTTAAACCAAATATTAAGTATAACTTAATAATTACTCGTGATTGAAAATTACAATTTACTTTTATCTTCGAAAAGACTAAACCGATTATGGTTCATGTATTCAAAATTGATCATTTGAATATTCATGAAAGTTACTTTAAGGGTAAAGTGGAATTTCGTGGAGATGATTACACAATCAACATACAAGATGAAAGAAGAGGCAAAGTTCTCAAACTTCCATTTCAATTAAAAAAGAAACAAAAAGTTCTAGTTAGATTTTCAGGTCCAAATAATGTAGCAGTTGAGGATTTCCTACCATATGAAGGAGAATCAGAATGGGTTGAAGTTGACTCTACACCAATTACATTTTTCATAGCAGACCATCAAGACCAATTTGATACTTTAGAAATTATTGATAATTTAGCAGAGGCTTAGAAAAGACTTTATTCCAAACTAGTGCAGTTTTCCTATGAATTGGCCAGGAATGGGAGACCCAACAAAGAGAAGAAAAACTTTAAGATTTTTAGGAATAACAGCAATAATTGCAATTTCTGTAGGAGTTGGAAGTAGTCTAATTCAAGGTCAAATAAGTCAAAATGATCCTCTGAAAGTTTGCATTAATGAAAGAGATACTCAATATGCGATTTCAGTGAAATTGGAATTATATATTGACAAACAAAGAGCAGAGATTCCTGCAAACATTGGATTTGATGATGGTTGTCAAAGAACACTATACACACTCAATGATGATGGAGTCATCTATGCAGAATGGATAGAAGAATATCCATTTGAGATCGGTCATTTCTTATGGTCATGGGATTTTCCAATGAGAGATATGGAGCAAAGTAAATCAAAAATCATAGTCAATGGAAAAGAATCTCCTCATTTTATCAACGAATTACTAGTTGATGGATATACATACAGAGCTGAATTTACATCAAAAGACTACGATACATCAAAGGATGCTGACTTCATGCCTCCAGATCTTTAGAAAAATCATAATCAGACTAATATCAAAAGTTCAATCTAAAAGATACTTAAGAAATTTTTAACTAAGTTTACACTAAGTATATCTAAAATAGAAAAGAAAGAGATTGAATTTACCAGTATTTTCCATTATCTGGAATTAAACCGATGCCCTCATTCTCAAAGTGTTTGTCGAGTTCATCAACCCATCTTTCACGATTGTCTTTGTATCCCCATCCGTGAATACGTACCCAGTACGCAATCAATGCGAGTAGGAATATTGTGAACATTATTGTTCCAAAGATGTAAACCATAACATCGAAGAATAGTGGGTCATAGTTAGGACCGAGTTGCCCGGTCAGACTAGACAATATACTCAAGATTGTTCCGAATACAGGAATCATCAATATTTTGAATTCAGAGGTCGATATAAAGATTTTTTTTGATTATCAAAAGCCGAGATCAGCCAATGCTAGGATTTAGGAATAAAATAAGAGTAAGGAAGGAGATTATCCTGTTCCTGGTTTGGCATATTTTCCGGATCTTCCTCTAATGAAGAAGGCACCAGCAATACCACCAAAGATTGCGGCTGCTATAGCAGATGCACCCATAACACCACCAGCATCCATGTATGGAGTACCGGAACCTGCGCCTGGATTATCACCTGCATATTCAACTTTTCTCTTTGCGAGTTCTAAGGTAGCCTCTAAAGACATTGATGGATGTCCACCGTCTTGACTACCGTCTCCACCACTACCCATGTATTGAGCAAATGCTGGACCAGCCAACATTAAGGGCAATGAGAAAACACCCGCTAGAAGTACGCCTAATACTATTGATTTGTTCATTTGTATCTAAATTTTAGTGAACTATCGTTATTATTTAACTTTTTTCAAAATCTTAGCCAGATACATTTAATTCCGTACGTAATTTAGCCAAAAAAATGGGAAGACTCCACACACACAATCATGGTAAGTCACATTCAATCAGACCTATCGATCCGAAAAAACCAGATTGGGTTAAACAAACCAATAAGGAAATCGAGGGACTAATAATCAAGTATGCAAAAGAAGGTATGACTACGAGTCAAATTGGAATAAAACTAAGAGACCAACATGCAATCCCTTTGGTAAAGCCAATCATTAACAAAGGAATTAAAGAAGTTCTAATAGAAAATAAGTTGAATCCAGAAATTCCAGAAGATTTGAATAACATTGTGATGAAAGCAGTTAACCTACAAAAACATCTTAAAGAAAATAGATCGGATAACAGAAATACCAGAGCATTAGAACTAGTAGAAGCAAAAGTTCACAGACTATCTACCCACTACAAAAAGACAGGCGAGATAGATCAAAAATGGAAATATAAGTCCGTAGTAGCTCAGCTGGAGTAATGGGGAAAATTTTAGAAGAATCATTATCTAATTTTTCAGATCAAATTTCGGATGCGGTAAAATCAAGAAAAAATATTCTAGTTACAACCCACATAGATTGTGATGGGATTACATCAGGTTCAATTATTTCAAAAGCATTAATCAGACATGGTGCAAAATGCACAGTTAGAACAACTAATGAATTTAGTGAAAAATTGGTTGATAAAATGCAGAAAGAGACTAGGAATTTACATGTGATAACCGATCTAGGAGGAGGATTTGGAAGTTTATTGGATGAAAAACTTTCAGATAACTGGTTAATGTTAGATCATCACGAAATTTCAGAAAATGAAAAAGATAATGAACGTATGATTAATGCATGGAAATTTGGAATGGATGGCGGAGTTGAAATTTGTGCTGGAGGAATGGCATATTTGGCATCAAAGGCATTAAATAATGAAAACGAAGATTTGTCAAGAGTTGCAGTTGTATCTGCATTAGGAGATAGACAAGATCAAGGAGAACGAAAATCATTCACTGGAAAAAATTTAGAGATTGCAGAAACTGCAAAAAAATTAGGATTAGTGAATATTGATTTAGATTTATTACTAGTTGGAAGGGAGACAAGACCACTTCCAGATGCAATTGCATTTACATCTCAACCATTTATCGAGGGGTTAACATGGAATAGGGATTCTTGTCTTGCAATGTTAACTAATTCAGGAATTCAACTTAAAGATGGAGCAAGGTGGAGAGTTCCAGCAGATTTAACACAGGAAGAAAAACAGAGTATTATTGAATCAATCAGTAAATTTGTTCAAGGGGAAAATGCCACTCAAGTCATGGAAGAATTGATTGGGTACACATACACTTTCCCAAATGAAGAAACAAGGAGTTTTTTGAGAGATGGTAGAGAATTTTCTACCATGTTGAATTCTTGTGGACGGATCAATAAATCAGGAGTTGGAATTGCAATTTGTATGGGTGATAGAACTACAATGTTGCAGGAAGGTGAGAGAATTTTATCAGAATATAGAAGTATGATTAGAGAATACATGAATGTATTATCAAATGAAAGATGGAGAACAAGTAATATGGAAAATTGTGTAATGGTAAACGCACAAGGATTGGTCCCAGAAACAATGACAGGTACAATTTCATCATTAATCGCAGGAGCCCCAAAAAATTCAGGGAAAATAGTTATTTTGAGAACAGATGGATCAGAAGGAACGATCAAGTTTTCATCAAGAAAATCTGCAAGTTGTAAAAATTCAATAAATCTTAGCCAACTCATGAGAGGAGGAGCAGAACAATTTGATGGAATTGGTGGTGGTCATGAGGCAGCTGCAGGTGCAAAAATAACTAAAGACAAATTGGATGAATTTTTAGATTATCTTGAAACCAATGTTACCAAAATGCCAGATAGAAATAGTAATCAATAATATTTCTGAAGATAAGGCCAAAGTAATAGAAAAGGCACTTGTCCCAGATAATGTTGATTTTCCACAAGGATTGAATTTGGAGATTAAAGAAAATAAAAACAAACTTATTTTTTATTTTTCAAATGAAGGAGACTTACGAAAATTGATTTCTACAGTAGACGAAGTATTGGAACACGTAAATCTTTCCATGGAGGTAATAAAATAATGCTAGATCCAAAAATCATTAGAGATGAACCTGATCGAATTAAACAGATGTTGAAAGACAGGGCTGTGGAATTTGAATTTGAAAAAATGTTAGAATTGAATAAAACCAGAAAAGAAATGATGCAGCAATCTGATGAGTTAAAACAAAAAAGAAATCAAATGTCAGTAAAAATTGGAAGTGAGAAAAAAGCTGGAAATGACGCCTCAGAATTATTGCAAGAAATGGAACAAATATCAAAAAAACTAGATGATTTAGAAAATTTACGAAAAACAGTAGATGACGATTATCACAATTTATCTTTTTCAATACCTAATTTGATACATGATTCAGTTCCAAAAGGAGCAGATGAATCATTTAACAAACAAATTAGGACATGGGGAGAAATTCCAAAATTTGACTTTGAGGTAAAAGATCATATTGATTTGGGATTAGAATTAGACATTGTTGATTTAGAGCGAGCATCTAAAACAGCAGGTGCCAGATTTTACTATTTGAAAGGTGGATTAGTGAGATTAGGGCAGGCTTTAACTTCATTTGCGTTAGATTTTATTTCTGAAAAAAATTATAATTTAATTCAGCCCCCATACATGATAAACAGGCAATCAATGGAAGGAGCAGTAATAGCAGATGATTTTGAGGAAGTAATTTACAAAGTTGAAGATGAAGATTTATTTTTAATTGGTACTTCAGAACATGCCATTGCTTCCATGTATTACGATGAAATTTTAGAAGGCTCTAGAGTTCCATTAAGATATGCATCGATTAGTCCATGTTTTAGAAAAGAGGCAGGAGCACATGGAAAAGATCAAAAAGGAATTTTCAGAGTTCATCAGTTTGAAAAAATTGAACAGTTCATTTTTTGTAGGCCGGAAGAATCATGGGAAGAACATGAAAAGATGATAAAAAATACAGAAGAGTTTTATAAAAAATTAGAAATTCCTCATAGACTAATGTTATTGTCAAGTGGTGATATGGGTAAAGTTTCAGCTAAGACATATGACATTGAGGCATGGATGGCAGGTCAAAATGCATATCGTGAAATTGTATCATGTTCTAATTGTCTCGATTATCAATCAAGGAGATTGAAAATAAGATTTAGAGAGAAAAGTAACGAAGATACAAAGTACATACATACTTTGAATAGCACGCTAATAGCAATAGAAAGAACCATGGTAGCAATTCTAGAAAATAATCAAACTAAAGATAGACATATAGAAATTCCAAAAGTTTTACAAAAATACTTTGGTGATAATATCATATAATCTAGAACAGTTTATATTCAGAAAATAGTCGTCGAAAATAATTGGCAAGAAAAGCTCGTAAGATCAAAGACAAATGGAAAGAAAAGAAATGGGTTAACGTTATTGCTCCAGATTCATTTAACAATGTCAATATCGGATACGTTCCAATTACTGATGATGAGAATTCCAAAGGAAGAATTTTAGAAGTTACATTATGGGATATTCTAAAAGGTGATCCCTCACAACATCAATACAAAATAATTTTCCAAATAGATAATGTCACAGACAATAAAGCCAAGACTGTTTTTAAGAGATATGAATATTCTAAGGAATTTTTAAGAAGCTTGATTCGAAGAGGTTCTTCTAAAGTGAACTTTGTTATTGACATTGCAACAAAGGATAACTATATTTTTAGAATCAAAATGCTTGCTCTAACACATAGACAATTGAATACATCAAGACAACGTCAATTACGTTTAATTGCAAAAGATGTAATTGAAAAAACAGTTCCAACTATGGACATTGATGGATTTGTTCAAGCTACATGTTATGGAAAAATAAATTCAGATATCATGGCAGCTGCTAAAAAAGTCATTAAATTAAGACATGTAGGATTAGAAAAAGTAAAACTAATCAAGACAGCATCTGCACAAACAATCTTACTAGAAGCAAAAAGTAAAAAAACAAAAGCAGACTAAACTGATGTTTTAGAAATGCAATTAGAAGTAAAAATTAATTTAATTCTTCATGCTACAGAAAATGAGACAAAAATTCTAGAAAAATTAGAAAATGTTTTTCATATAGAACAAAAAAAATTTCAGATTGAAGAAATTCCAGGTCATTTCAACAATCCAATATTATTAATTTCATCTAAATTAAAAAAAAAATCTGCAGAAAATTTTGTAAGAGTGTTTTTTTCAAAGATGAAAAAAACAGATTATCAGGAAATTTTTGATAATGTTGAAGAATATGTAATATCATCTGGTTTGAGTTTACGTGTAAGTAAACAAAAGTTAATTTCAGAAATTTTGACTATATCAAAAGAAGATGCAATTAAAATTAATATCAATACGCCAGTTTACGTTAAAAATGAGACAAAGAAAATTTATCAAGAATTGATGAGGAATTGATCTAGTTAGATCATTTAATAATATTTAGTCGTAAATAAAAAAGGGAATGAGGAAATAAAAGCCGCTCCAGTCTGAGTGCCAAACTCTGATGACGCCGCGACGAACCGACCCAGATAATTAATTCGGATTGTTTTAAATATTGATAGAAAAAACAATGATTTGTGGAAACAGATTATGATGTAATTGTTGCAGGTGGAGGATTAACAGGAACTATTGCTGCACAAGCAATCTCTTATTATTCAAAACAAAATTTGAAGATTCTTGTAGTAGATAGAAATCCAGAACATTTACCTGGAAGAAAATCAGCCCCAGGATGGACATGTGGAGATGCATGTTCAAAAGAAGCAGTTGATTATATGACTGAAAGGATTAAGATTCCGTGGACTAGACCAGAAATTGAACACGATGTAAAAGGAGTCATGGCATTTTCCCCTGACTATGAAACTGCAATTCCATTTGATGGTGCAGGATATATGCTAAATAGACAAAAACTTCCAGAGATACAAAATGCCAGAACAAAAAAGATGGGAGTTGAATTTGATTTTGAGATTAATCTTTCAGGATTAATTTATGATGGAGCACAAGTCATAGGTATACAAGGAACGGATTACAAAACAAAACAACCATACAAAAAAACTTCCAAATTAGTAGTAGATGCAACAGGAATTACATCTATGTTAAGAAATCAAATAGAAAACACTACAAAAGTAGAAAGAAAAATTGATAGAAGAGATGTAGAATCTACTGGAAGACATATTATGTATTTTGAACCAGGTGAGAATGATTTAGCACAATTTGATCCAGATTATTGTATAATTCATTTAGATCAAGATATTGCACCAGGAGGATACGGATGGGTATTTCCAAAAGGAGATAATAAAGTCAATATCGGATTAGGAGTTGAGAAATCAATTCTAGAACAACGAAATAAAAGATTAGGAAAATCAGATAATGTTGCATCATTGATGAAAGAATATCTTGAACGAAACAAGGCAATTAAAAATGCAAAATTATCGGAAGATGCCGGAGATATACACAACAATACAGGAGTTTATCAAGTGTCAGTGAGAAGACAAAATGATTGTTTAGTTTCAGGCGGATACATGTTAGTAGGAGATTCAGCATGGATGCCAAAACCAATAGATGCAGGAGGAATTGGACCAGCTCTTATTGCAGGAACAATTCTTGGCAATAATGTTGCGCAAGCAATTGAAGCAAATGATGTTTCAGAAGCAAATTTGTGGCAGTATAATATAGATTTCATTAAAGAGTATGGTTACAAAACAGCTGGTCTAGAATTATTTAGAAGATTAGTTCAGACAATGACGAATGAACAAATTAGTTATGGAATGAAACACTTTTTGGGAAATCTAGATGTTGAGGCAATTAGTAAAGGAGAACACCCAGACTTCACAGGTCTTGGAAAAATTGGAATGATAATTAGAGGTGCAATGAATAAGACGGTGGCTAGTGGACTCAAATATACATCAGGTCAAAATCAATGGTTAGTTGATCATTATTACAATTATCCAAAAGATCCATCTGGATTTGATGAATGGAATAAAAAATTGCATAAAACATTAGATGAATCATATGCCAAGATAGCATCATATGCAGCATAGATCTAGTCTTAAATAAAGTAGAAGATCAAACAATTGTACTTTGATGGAAGAACAAGGAAAATCAGGAGAAAAATTTCCAGATTATTTAGATTGGAGTAATGCATTTGAAATTTTAGAAAAAGCTCACAAACAAGGAATTTTTGTTTTAGTAATAGGTCCAAAAGGGACTGGTAAAACAACACTGGTTAGAGAATTTGCAAAGAAACAATCAATGAAACTAGAATCAATTAACTTTAGTTTAAGAACTAGGGAAAGTCATCTAGTAGGTTCAAAGAGTCTTTCCGAAGGAAATATTCAGTTTGATGAAGGAATTCTGATAAGATCAATGAAAGAGGGAAATATGCTATATCTAGACGAGATAAATGCAGCAGAAGCTGATGTTTTGTTAAGATTAGATGAAGCGTTAGATGACAGGAGACAAGTAGTTCTAAAAGAATCTGATGGAAAAGTGATAACAGCTAACAAATCATGGTTTGTGATAGCAACAATTAATCCATTAAATCATGTTGGAACAAAAGAATTACCACCACAGCTATTGAGCAGATTTCCTATCAGATTAAGAATGGATTATCCTCCTGAAGAAAAAGAACTTGAGATTGTGAAAAAACATGTACCAAATGTAGATGACAAATCACTAGAAAAAGGAATTAAACTTGCCAATACATTACGACAAGCTGCATCAGTTGAAGAGTTATACTATTCACCTTCATTAAGAGAAAGCATAGCATATGCAAAGTTAATTGATGGAAATATGTCACCAAAGAAAGCAGCAGAAATAGTTTTTGGGAATGTTTATGCACAATGGGGTAATATTGAATTACAAAAAGTTAACGATATCATTACATCCATGTATGAGAGCTAATGTCTTCAGTTGCCTTAAGAAATGATACATTAATTGAAATTTCAACATTTTTAGTAAGACGATGGTCTGAAAATGACAAAATCATTGTTACAATGTCTCCAAAAAAAGTTAATGAAACTAGAATGAAAGAAAATAAAATAATTCTCACTCCTGTATTAGATTACAATGGAGATGAATTTTCAAAATACAGACAATTTAGAACTGCCGCATGGTATGAAAGTATGAAAATAAAAAATTGTGAAAAAATTTTATCTAATGATCATGCATTTGGATTTTTATTAAATTCAATTGAAAGACGTAGAATTGAATTAGTTGGACGAAAGATTTGGCAAGGAATGGATGAAGAAATAATTTTTAATTATTCATGGCAATGGATTTACAGACCACTCTTAAGCAATCTTTTAGGAAAATCAAAGATTGTCGAGGGATTTTACCAATATTTCTTGTTCGGAGATGTAAAAGGAGAAATGCAACCAAGTCATTTTGAACGTGTTATAAAAGCATCAAATTTCGCAAAGGAAATTCTAAATGAAGCATTAAAAAATGATTACAGTACAGAGTGGATAGAAAAACATATTCCAAAAATTTTGACAATTTTAGATATTGATCCATTAATTACAATTCCATTATCAGTTCCATTGAAAGGACCCGGAATGATGGTAATGCCACAAGATTTTGAAAAAGCTGTTCAGAAAATTACTAAAAATCTTGAATCAGAATTAGGAAAGATAGATCCACAAAAAGCAATTGAAGGGAAAGAAATTTCTAAAGAATTTAATTTAATTAAAGAAGAAACAGAAAAAAATGAGAATAAAGGATTGATGCCTGAGACTATAGGTATACAAATTCCAAATGCAACAAATGTAGATGAAACAAAAATTTATGATCAAGATTTGATTAGTAATTTGAAAAATAAATTTCGTGAATGGAAAACAGGATGGAAAGAAGAACATGTCATTTCAGGTGAAGAATTTGATGAAGAATCTTATCTCGAAGGATTTCATAAACCATTCATCACAGATGCAAAAAAATCAATAAAATCTAGAATTGTTATTTTACTTGATCATTCTTCAAGTGTGTCTGATCAACAAATAGAATACAAAAAGGCAACAATTGGACTTTGTGAGGTTTTGGATTTCCTTAAAATTAATTTTTCAGTTTATGCCTTCAATACGGTAGATAGACAAGTGGTTTGTTGGTTGGTAAAACCATCAGATATGAAATGGAATAATTCAGGAGCCAAAAGATTAGCACAAATTTCAGCTAACGGAGGAACACCATTAGCGGAAGTATATGACAGAATGCTTCCTATTTTAACATCAAAAAAGCCGGATATTTTCCTGACATTATCAGATGGAGAACCAGCTGATGCAAATGCAGTAAAATTAATACTAAAATCATACAGATCACTAGGAATTAAAATGACAGCTATTGGGGTTGGGAGAGATACATTTAGTGCTACATCAATTGCAAATAATTTAAAATATTTAGGATACAATAAGGTGCTAGCTGTAAGCAGATTGCCAGATATTCCTAATAGAGTCTTGAGTATACTTTCAGATGATTAATGAATAAAAAATGTGCAGAATGTGGTGACAGTTTTTCATGTGATAATGATATTTCATGTTGGTGTGTAGATTTTCCTAAGTTATCAAAAAATGAAATTGATGAAAAAGATTGTCTATGTAAAAGATGTCTATTGACTAGGTATAGAAAAAAGATTTTGGATGTATAATACAAACTTAAGAGCAAGTAAGTTATAGTTAGTGAAGACATTGAAGTCATGCGCCATATTGTTGTTGAAACGCTTAGCGTGATGTTTTGATGTCTTCTGAAATACTTAAAAAAATATAATATTTAACCAAAGATATAATTCAGTAATAGTGCTAACATTCTATTTATACCAAACATGTTTAAACTACAAATTTCATAAACACATGTGTATTTTGAAGATACAAGAATTCCAGATGTAAATAAACCACTAATCATAGCAGCAATGCAAGATATGGGAAATGTTGGAAGTATAGTTGTAAACCATATCAACAAGAGTCTAGGTACAGCTTCTTTTA
>Ga0209992_10004034_pt1 | contig 11884 bp, 11 predicted proteins | sample 2SBtaG_2_FD_182564 | JGI IMG/M metagenome (GOLD analysis project Ga0209992, IMG submission 182564) | Deep subsurface microbial communities from Kolumbo volcano to uncover new lineages of life (NeLLi) - 2SBTROV12_ACTIVE470 metaG (SPAdes)... | ecosystem: Environmental > Aquatic > Marine >... | reverse complement strand
TGCTAAAACTCATGAATGGCATGATGATTCCTAGTAAAGGAACTATCAAAATTGACTATGTGACTCCAAACATGAATAATAAAAAATTCAAAAAAATGATGCATAGTATTGGTTACATTCCGCAAAGTCTTGGTTTGGTAAAAAATATCACAGTGATAGAAAATATTTTGATTGGGGCTTTGCCTAGATTAAACAAAATTCAATCATTACTCAAAAAATTCCCCGAACATGAAATTCGAGAAGCTAAAAGAATCATGTCTTTAGTGGGATTATCCGGAAAAGAAGATAGAAAAGCCTACATGCTTAGTGGCGGTGAAAAGCGCAGAGTTGCAATTGCTAGGGCATTGATGCAAAAACCTACAATTCTATTAGCAGATGAAATAGTATCTGAATTGGATCATGTTACAGCTCGTGAAATAATGAATTTGATTGCAGATGCACAAAAAAGAATGAATTTGACTGCAATCATGGTACATCATGATATGCAATTGGCATTAGAATATGCAAATAGAGTTGCAGTAATCAAGGAAGGCCAAAAAATTTTGGAAATTGGTGTAGAAGGTGAAACTATAGTTGATTTTCAAACTGGTGATATGAACACTGAAGAAATTATGGAGATGTATAATGATGACTCCAAAAAATAATATTATAATTGGAATTATTGTTGCACTTGTTGTAGTTGCATCATACAATGTTGATGCAAACCCATTAGAATTTGCAGAAGGTTTGCCTAATCTTGGAATTGTTGTTGAGGAAATGCTTCTTGTTGAACCAAAGTATATTCCAACTGCACTTTGGGCCATGTTTGAAACTATCCAAATGGCATTCATTGGAACTGTGGTTGGAACTGCAATAGCCTTGCCTCTTAGTATGTTGGCTGCAAGAAATCTAAACAGCAAGTATGTTTATGCTCCTGTTAGAGCATTGTTGGCAGCAATTCGTACGTTCCCTTCAATTCTTTGGGCAATTTTATTTGTAATAATGGTTGGATTAGGAACCTTTGCAGGTGTTTTGGCAATTGTAATGTATACAGTTGGATTTGTTGCTAAATTACAATACGAGGCGATAGAAACAATAGACTCAGATCCGATGGATGCAGTCAGCTCTATTGGCGTATCAAAATGGCAATTAATTCGATATGTTGTAATCCCTGAATCTGCTTCTCACCTATTGAGCCAAATCCTATACATGTTTGATTACAATGTTCGTCAAACCAGCATTTTGGGATTAGTAGGTGCAGGAGGAATTGGATTTTACATTATCAATTATATCAAATTCTTTGAATATGGAAAAGCAGCAATCTTCATGCTAGTTGTATTGGTAACTGTCTTGTTTATTGATTGGGTCAGTGTGAAAATCCGTGATAAGTATATCATCAAATCTCAACACGGTATGGAAGTTACAACAAAATAGAATTTCTATGTTGTAATTTTGTCTAATTGATTGGATTCTGTGGCCGTTTTTATTTCTCTTGCAATTCTTTTTCCCATACTCATTGTTTCATTGAATAACAAAGAATAGTATGGTGAACCATCCATGTAGATATTTGATCCTGCTACAATTCTTGCTGAAAATTCAAAAGATGTGAATTTTGCATTTTCATCATAAACTCCTTCAATACAAAACGGACCATTCATTCCCGGCTTGACTACTCTTTTAGCAGCTTCAACAAAATTTTCTCCCATTTTGTAAACTTCATCTAATAATGATTCTCGTAAAACTAGTGGACTATTTCCAATTACATTGAAAGATGGAACTTTGTTAGACTTCATTTGTTGTTCTGCAGGGATTCTTCCTAATCCTTCAATGTCTGATTCGTGTCTCTGATCAACTCCAAAGAATTCTAGATCTTCTTTTAGTGGAGAATAGAAAAATGTCAAATATGCTAATACTCCTGCTGCATATTCTTGAATGTATAGTGTTTCATCTTTAGAAATTATTCCTTCTGAAATCAATTGATTTCTTTTACTATTGTAATCTTCTTCGTTTGCTGCCATAAAGTAGCCTTTACCACCAGCAGCTCCTTGTCTTTTTACAATTGATAATTTTTCAATGTCTTTAGGGTCTGTCACTGGTTCTGGCATTGGAAGTTTTGCTTCTCTCATTAGCTTCTCTTTCATTTCTCTGTCTGATTCCCATCTGAGAATCCATTTGTTGCCAAAGACGGGAGTTTTGATTGATTCAATTTCCTCAGAACTCATCTGTGCAACTAATGTGCCGTGAGGAATTAGGACTGAATTATTTTCTTCAAGAATTGATTGGCATTTTTGATCTAAAACCTCTTTGAATGAATCTACAATAATTAACTCGTCGATAAATGGGAATCTTTTGTATAATTTTTCACGTTTTTTCTCACATACTAGAATTGTTTTCAAACCCTCGTCTTTTGCCCCTTTTAGTACTTGTAGTGAACAATGAGAGCCTAAAGTTGCAATTGATGTCATTGATATTTTCAGTATATTGTTGGACTTTATGAACTATTATGTGCAGATGTCACATACTGAAATACTTCGTCAATTAACTCAACGCTTAATTCGGATTTTATATTCTCTGGAATCACCTTTAATACAAAATCATACATTGTTGTATTTTTTGGAAGCTCGTCTCTTTCTTGTAACAGTGAAAACACTGCAATCCCGTTTGAAATAATCGCTATAATTTTCTCTCTATCTGATAGTACCATGAATATATGATATTTTGCTATAATTTAATCTAAATCTGATGTATCCTACAGCATTGATTTTCTAAGTTCTGGGTTTTGGAGAATTTGTACTAGAGATGTATCTTGATTAAGAAATTCTAAATCTGTATTGATACTGTGTGATCCTCCTTCTTCTTGTGGTTGCTGAGAATAAGTATATCCTACATAAACTCCTACAATCACAAACATTGCGATTACTAGAGCCATCAATATCATCATCTTGTTTTTTTGTGGAATTTTAACTGGCTATAAGCATTATGAAAATTAAGGTAAAGGTTCACTATTTTGTATAAAAATTAATTACACCATGATATCTGGAATAAAGTAAATTATGATTGAAACTGAGCTTGGAACATTACGTAGATCTCATTATTCAAACGAAATTAACCCCTCGATGGATGGCACTCGGGTTACTGTTATGGGCTGGGTTTTGACAATTCGAGGACATGGAAATATTAGTTTTGGAACAATTCGTGATAAAAATGGTGATCTCTCAGTTGTCGCAAAAAAAGGTGATTGTCCTGATGAAATCCGTGAAAAAATTTCATCACTTAAAGCCCATTCTTCAGTTGCAATTACCGGTAATGTCAAAGCATCTGAAAAAGCACCAAGTGGATTTGAAATAATTCCCACAGAATTAAGAATTTTTTCAGAAGTGGAAAAAATCCCCCCTTTTGAGCCTACTGTTAAAACTGTAAAAAATATTGACACTCGTTTAGAAGTTAGACCAATTGATCTTAGACGGGATGTTCTTCAACATGTTTTCAAAACTCGAAGTTTGGTTTTAAAATCCATTAGAGAATATTTTGGAAAACAAAATTTTGTAGAAATTAATACTCCAAAAATGATTGCTACTGCTACCGAAGGAGGGGCTGCATTGTTCCCCATATTTTACTATAACAAAGAAGCATTCCTAGCTCAAAGTCCCCAATTGTATAAAGAACAATTGACCATGAGTTTTGAAAAAGTTTTTGAGATTGCTCCTATCTTTAGAGCTGAACCATCTAGAACAAATCGCCATTTGGCTGAAGCGATATCCATCGATTTGGAAGAGGCATTTGTTGATTACAATGATGTAATGAATAGAATTGAAGAGATTATCAAAGTTTCAATTCAAGCAGCAAATGAATATGCCAAAGACAACCCTTCATCTGAATTTCCAACAATTGATGTTCCTGAACATATTCCAAGATACACATATGATGAATTGGTAGATAAAATGCAAAAAGCAGGTGCAAAGACTGAATGGGGTGATGATTTGTATCCTTCAAATTTGAAAAAGATTGGTCTTGATGGTTTTTACTTTATCACTGATTGGCCTCTTGCACCAAAACCTTTCTACGTAAAAGACAGCAAATCAAATCCTAAAGTTTCAGAATCTTTTGATTTGATGTATGGTGATTTAGAATTATCTTCTGGCAGTACAAGAATTGAAAAAAGAGATGAGTTAGCTGAAAGGATGAAAAACAAAGGAATGAAAACAGACGCATTTGAGTATCATCTTGGGGCTTTTGATTATGGTGTTCCTCCGCACGCAGGATGTGGGATTGGTCTAGAACGACTAATTATGGTTCTAACAGGTACGGAAAACATTCGAGATACTACATTCTATCCACGAGATGTCGATAGGTTAACTCCATAGGTGATTTGTATGGTTACTGAGGAAGAAATTGAGCATGTTTCAAAATTAATGAAAATTGAAGTTGATGATCACAAAGAATATGTGGATAAAGTCCATGCCATGATTGATTATTTTGACATTTTAGATTCAGCTGGAGTTGAATCTGAAGAAATTTCCATGCCTGAAATTTCTATTTCTGAGCTGAGAGAAGATGAACATATTCCATTTGATGAAAAATTAATTGAAAAACTAAATCATTACAAGGGAACATACGTTCGTGCACCAAAGATGTCTTCATGAATCTGAAAATATCTGCCCTTGACTATGTTCAAGAAGTAAAAACTGGAAATATCTCTGCTGAAGATTTTGTATCAAAAACCCTTGAACAAATTCAAAATGTTGATGATAAACTACATGCATTTTTATCAGTAAATGACAAAGCAGTTGATCAAGCAAGAGAGATTGATAAAAAAATTAAATCTGGTCAAAAGGTCGGAGATTGTTTTGGAATGCCAATTTCAATTAAAGACAACATGTGCATTAAAGATTCAAAGACAACATGTGCATCAAAAATGCTTGAAGATTTTGTTGCACCTTATGATGCAACTGTAATTTCAAAATTAAAACAACAAGATGCAATTTTTGTTGGTAAAGTAAACATGGATGAGTTTGCAATGGGGCTGACTACTGAATTTAGTGCATATGGTCCAAGTAAAAATCCCTGGAACATAGATTGTGTTCCTGGAGGTTCTTCTGGTGGTAGTGCAGTTTCTGTAAGTGCTTTTGAATGTGTGGCCTCCCTTGGTTCTGATACTGGTGGCTCTGTAAGAAACCCTGCTAGTTTTTGTTCTACTGTTGGTTACAAACCAACATACGGTTTGATTAGCAGATATGGCTTGATTTCTTATGCTAATAGCATAGAACAGATTGGTCCTCTTACTAGAACTGTAAAAGACACTGCATTCATGCTTAACATGATTGCAGGACTTGATCCAAATGACAACACTACAATCGATAATCAAAATCAAGACTATCTATCAAATATAGAATCTGGAATTGAGGGTAAAAAAATAGGAATTATCAAAGAAATGATGGGTGAGGGAATAGATCCTGCCGTTTTATCTGCTACAAAAGATGCAATTTCAAAACTCGAGAGTCTAGGAGCTATCTGTGAGGAAATTTCCCTTGATATGGTGAAATATTCTGTTGCAGCATACTATACCATAACTGCAACAGAGGCTGGAAGTAATCTTGCAAGGTATGATAATCTCAGATATGGATATGATTTTCCACTAGAAGGATATGAGTTTAATTCCTATATTTCAAAAGCAAGAAGAAATTTTGGCCCTGAAGTTACTAGGAGAATGATCATTGGAGGATTTGTTCCATCAGCAGGCCATGCTGGAAAATATTTCTTAAAGGCATTAAAAGTCAAAAGTAAACTCACAAAAGAAATCAATAATGCATTTCAAAAATTTGATTTTCTTATAGCTCCCACTGTTCCAATACTGCCATTTAAGATTGGAGAAAAAATTGATGATCCTGTTTCATTATTTTTAGTTGATATCAATACTGTCACCGCAAATCTGACTGGAAAACCTGCTATTTCAATCCCATATGCAATTTCCAATGGATTGCCAATAGGAATTCAATTAATCGCAGATTCAAATAATGACAAATCATTATTGCAAGCAGCATATGCATTGGAGCAAACAGTTAGTTTGCCGGAGGTTCCGATATGACAATGATTGGATTGGAGATTCACTGCCAACTGACAAACCTTAACAGTAAATTATTTTGTTCATGTAAGGCAAATTACAGAGAATTTGAAATCAATGAAAACATTTGTCCTATTTGTATGGGGTTGCCTGGAAGTTTGCCTAGATTAAATCAAGAAGCAATAAAAAAGGCAACAATTATTGCAATGGCTCTAAACTGTTCTACTCCTGAAAAAATTGCATTTTTTAGAAAAAATTATTTTTATCCTGACTCTCCAAAAAATTTCCAAACCACCCAATTGAACATTTATGGTGATACTAGTGTTGGTGGCTCTGGTTCCATTATGGTTGGAGATAAAAAAATCAGAATTACTAGAATCCAATTAGAGGAGGATCCTGGAAGATTGATTTATGAAGGAAGTTCATCTAAAAACCAAATTACTCTTGTAGATTACAATCGTGCAGGCACACCGTTGGTAGAAATAGTCACAGAACCTGATTTTGAAACTCCAAAAGAAGTAAGGGATTTTCTGAATATTTTATCAGATATTCTAACAAACCTTGGTGTGGCAGATCCTAGTTTGGAGGGAGCAATGAGGGCTGATGCAAATGTTTCCATTGAAGGTGGAAAGAAAGTAGAAATTAAAAATATTGGCTCTTTTCATGATTTAGAAAAGGCAACTCATTTTGAAATTACTCGACAAGAAAGTTTGCATGCAAGAGACATAGAAATTATACAAGAAACTCGTCACTGGGATGATAAAAGAAAGATAACTGTTTCATCTCGTTCAAAAGAGGAAGAACTGGATTATCGTTATTTCTTAGAAGGCGATATTCCTTGGATAAAAATGACTTCGGATATTCATGAAAAATTAAAATCACAAATGCCTGAAAGCATTAGTTCCAAAAAAGATAGATATGTTTCAAAATATAATATTCCTGCACAAGTAGCAGATGTATTATCTTCAGACAAATATTATTCTGATTTGTTTGAAGAATCGCACACTGAATCAAATGCTAAAGAAGTTGCAAATATCATTACAACTGAATTAATGGGGTTGGTTGATACTAGAGAAAAACGTGAAGCGTCAAAATTTACTGGAAAACATCTAAAAGAATTGGCTGACTCAATCCAATCTGGAAAAATATCTAGAAATTCATCAAAGAATGCATTACACGAAATTCTAAAAACTGGAAAAGATTTGAGTACTGTAATTTCTGAATTAGATCTTGGAAATGTTTCAGATGAATCTGAACTATCTGCAATAATCACTCAGGTAATTTCAGAAGAATCTCAAGCTGTTGAACAAGCAAAATCTAATCCACAGACAATTAATTTCTTAGTTGGGAAGGTTATGCAGAAAACAAAAGGAAAGGCCGATCCTGTATTGACATTAGAATTGCTCAAAAAACAAATTGGAATCTAATGACTGAACTTTCACTTGAAAATATTGAATTTATCAAAATTTTGGCTACATCTGATGCTACCATTCTACAAGCAGGCATGAATGAAGCCACTAGGAGCAGACTGGATGATGAAATAGGCACAATATTGAGAGAGTACTATCATGAAAATACACGAGGAACTGAAACTGGATGGACAAAAAAATTGTACGATGTAGGAATTGATGAAGATGCAGGAAAATCTGCAATTGCCTGTGCTAGACGTCTTGGTATTGATATTTCATAACAAAAAATCTTTTTACCTTTAATGAATTTGAACAATATACTTGTCTGATTTTGAATTTATTCCAACAGAAAAACAAATTCAAGAATCAAATATTTTTAAATTTATGAAAAAACATAACATATCTTCATTAGATGATTTATCTCAAAAAGCTAAAAATGATTTAGAATGGTTTTGGAAATCTGTTGATGATGACCTTGGACTTGTTTGGGATGAGCCTTATTCGAAAATTTTAGATGATTCAAAAGGAATTGCGTGGACTAAATGGTTTGTTGATGGAAAAACAAATATCTACAAATCCTCTGTTGAAAAACACTCTAAATCAACCCCTGCAAAAACTGCATATTATTTTGAATCTGAAGATGGGATTAAATCAAAAATATCTTATTTAGAACTTGATTCCAAAGTATCTAAACTTGCAAATGGATTAAAATCTCTCGGTGTTAAGAAAGGTGATGTTGTTGCAATATATCTTCCAATGATTGAAGAAGCAATAATTTCTATTCTTGCTGCTGCAAAAATAGGGGCAATACAAACGGTAATTTTTTCAGGATATAGTTCTGAATCATTACACATAAGATTAGATGATTGCAACGCAAAAATTCTTTTAATCTCTGATGGTTTTCACAGAAAAGGTAAAACTGTTTCTCAAAAAAATGCTGTTGACACTGCAATTAAAGATACATCAGTTGAAAAAACTATTGTAGTTTCATACAAGGGTGTTGATAAATATGAGAAATCCGAAAAACTAGTTTTTTATGATGATTTGGTATCTTCTCAAAATACTATTTGTAATACTGAAATTTTAGATTCTGAAGATCCTCTGTTCATTCTGTATACTTCTGGCACTACTGGAAACCCTAAGGGAGTGATTCATACTCATGGTGGTTTTTCTGTATTTGCAGGTCATCAGGCAGCATATTTGATAGATACTCAGGCACAGGATACTCTATTTTGGCCTGCTGATATTGGATGGATTACCGGATTGGTTTGGAATGTTTATGGACTTTTGGAAATGGGTGCTAGTGCTGTAATTTATGATGGTGCATTGGATTTTCCAAATTCTGACAGACTTTGGAAAATGCTCTCTGATTATCAAGCTACAATTTTTGGAATTTCTCCAACTGCGGTACGATTATTTAAAAAAAATAATGTTGAACCATTAAAATTATTTTCATTAGACAAAATTAAAAACATTCCAACAACTGGGGAACCTTTGGATGAAGATTCTTGGTGGTGGTTATATGAAAAAGTTGGAAATAGTAAAATCCCCATCATGAATTTGTCTGGTGGAACTGAAATTGGAGGTGCAATGCTTTCTGTGTTTCCAGGAATGAAAATTAAACCATCCACTGTTGGGATCCCAGTCCCTGGAATGAATTTGGATGTAATTGATGATGATAAAAATTCTTTACGAGAACAAAATGGGTATTTAATAATTAAATCACCTTGGCCTGCAATGACTCGTGGATTATTGAATAATCCTGAAAGATATCTTGATACATACTGGTCTAGATTTGAAAACATTTGGTTTCATGGAGATTATGTCTATGTTGACGAGGATAACTTATGGTATATGCGGGGAAGAACAGATGATGTCATCAATGTATCCGGCCATAGAATGAGTACTGCGGAGATTGAACACACTGTTATTTCTCACAATCAAATATCAGATGCCGCATCAATTGCGATACCTGATGAACTTACAGGTGAAGCGATTGTTGTTTTTTTTGTTCCTGATGAAAAAAACAATGTCAATTTAGAATCTGAAGTGTCTGATTACATCAGCAAAAAAATTGGAAAGGTTGCAAAACCCAAATTTGTTTTTCAATTATCTGATTTGCCAAAAACTAGAACTGGAAAAATTATGAGAAGGTTGTTGAAGTCAAAACTTTTGGGAACTGATCTTGGGGATTTATCCTCTTTAGAGAACCCTCAAATTTTGGATGAAATTTCAAAAATTGGTTAACAATTACTAACTTTTTGATTTTTTCTATTTCACGCTTTATGTAATAATCAAAATAACTGATTACAGGCATGAGGTTTGTAGTTGATCAGCAAGTAGAAGACATTGAGATGCCTGAGAATCTAAAATTAAACACATTTTTGCAGGAATTTCACTCTGATTGTACTCATCCTGAATGTGGATTTGGTTTCTATGGATTTGCATTTGGTCAATCCCCTTTCCCTGTGCCTAGACTGATTCAAGAAGCATTGGTCAAAAATGTAAACAAGGGAGAATATGCTCCAGTCCCTGGAATTCCTGAATTACGAAATGCAATTTCCAAATATAACAAGCATTATTTTCAAATGGATGTTTCCCCTGATAGGATCTATGTTGGTCCTGGAACCAAGGAATTAATTTTCAATTTATTAGAAATCTTGCATGGGACAGTAATTTTACCCACTCCTGCATGGTTGGGGTATCTTCCACAAATCAGATTTTTAAAGAAAAATTATCACATGTTACCTACTCGTGCAAACAAGAAAATTGCACCAAATGATCTTAGACGTCTTGCATTACGATTACAAGACAGACAAAAGATATTGATATTAAATAATCCTCACAATCCTACTGGTTTGCTATACAACCGTTTAGAACTAGAAGAGATTGCCGATGTTTGCAGAGAATTAAACATTACTGTAATTTCTGATGAGATTTATGCTCAAACAACATATGATTTTTCAAAGTTTGTTAGTATGGGAAAAATTTACCCTGAAGGAACTTTTGTAACAAATGGTTTGTCTAAATCTCATGCAGCTGGTGGATACAGATTAGGCTATGTGATATTTCCTCAACATGCAACTGATTTAAAATCCCAATTCAAAAAAATCCTTGCAACTGAATATACTGCAGTATCTACTCCAATTCAACATGCTGCTATTCCTGGCTTTGAAATTAGTCATGAAATGGATGAATACTTTGAGACCACGAGAAACATTCACAAGATAATGGGAGAATACACTTACAATAGATTGACCGAAATTAGTGGAATAAAAGCAACAAAACCTGAATCTACATTTTATTTGTTAGCTGATTTTAATGCATATGCCCCAGAATTGCAAAAAGCAAAGATTACAACTTCTCAAAAACTATCTGAAGCCTTAATCGTTCATCCTTATCATACCGCACTAGTGGGTGGTGATAGTTTGGTTTTGGAGAGAACTGATTTCAGTGCAAGGATTGCATATGTTGATTATGATGGTGCTAAAGTCTATGAAAGTTATCAAAAACAAAAACCAAAAACACATTCTGAGAGAACCGAATTTGTAAAAAATAATGCTCCTAAAGTCGTAGCAGGTCTTGGAATGATAGAGAAATTCTTTGATGCATTGAAAAAAGATGCAGTTGATGAGTTGTTGCTTTTAAAAAATAGTGTAAAAATACCTAATTAGGATTCATCCCATCTTTCTCTCTAAAATTTCATATTCTTCTATTGATATTTCGCCTCTTGCTAACCGTGTTTGGAGGATTTCCTTTGGATTTGACCCTCTAATAGGATGAATGATCTTCTTCATGATGATGTCTTTGTTGAGTGAAATTTGTCTTGAATTGCTGTCCACTTGTCTTTTAACACCGTATACTGCACCAAACAATATTCCTAATCCTGCAATAGCTAGTGAAACCTGTGCAATATCTGAATTATCTGAGGGATTTTGTTTTGTGTTAACTATTGATGATGCTTGAGCCTCTGGAATTATTTCATTTTCAATGATTTCTTGAACTGATGCTTTAATTTCTACTATTGTGTCTGAATGACCTACAGCTTCTTCAATTGTTAAATTTGGATAATTTCTATCAAACCAACTTTTGTAGGCAGGTTCTGAATAATATCTTTCAATATAGTGGGTTGGGTCTTTGCTAGGATCTATAAAGTCTGGAATGCTCTTTTTTGAATTTGTATGTGGCTCATCCATGTTTTCATCTTCTTCAATTGATTCAAACTTTTCAAAATCAGTTATCACATTTTCAGGTTCTATTTTTTTATCTTGCAATGTTGATATTTCATTTAATGAAACATCAAATTCTGTTGACATTCCTTTTGTCATGTTTAGAATAAACCCTGTCGCACTATAGGTCCCATGCTCAGTGAATCTATCTTCTATAATGATGCTTTTTTCAAATGTTTCATCATGATTGATAGTTGCCTGAGTTA
>Ga0209992_10004033_pt1 | contig 11886 bp, 11 predicted proteins | sample 2SBtaG_2_FD_182564 | JGI IMG/M metagenome (GOLD analysis project Ga0209992, IMG submission 182564) | Deep subsurface microbial communities from Kolumbo volcano to uncover new lineages of life (NeLLi) - 2SBTROV12_ACTIVE470 metaG (SPAdes)... | ecosystem: Environmental > Aquatic > Marine >... | reverse complement strand
GCCCAGGCCCGGCAGGTCCGCGGCCCGCCCCGACCGGCCCTTGCCGAACAGGAAATCCTGCCCCACCACGACATGGCGCAGCCCCAGCCCGTCGGCCAGCACCTCGGCGGCAAACGCCTCGGCACCCAGCCCCGACAGCGCCGCGTCAAAGCTCAGCTCGTACAGGATATCGACCCCCAGCTTTTCCAGCCGGTGGGCCCGAGTCTCGCGGCTCATCAGGCGAAAGGGCGCGGCGTCGGGGGCGAAAAACTCGCGCGGGTGCGGCTCGAACGTCAGAATGCCCAGCGGCGCGCCAAGACGCCCGGCCGCGGCCCTCGCGTTGGAAATCACCGCCTGATGGCCCTTGTGAACGCCGTCGAAATTGCCGATGGCGGCGGCCGCCCCCTTCAGCGACGGGGCAACATCGAGATATGTGCGAACCAGCTTCATTGCGCCGGACCTAGCCGCCACACCGGCGGCGTGCAAGCGCGACGCTCAGTCGAATTTGGCCGACGGCGCCAACACCACCGCTTCGCCCTTCAGCACCGGTTTGTCGTTGACATAGGCGTGGGTCGCCATGGTCACGCGGCGCTTGCCAAAGTCGATGGCCGTGACCTCGACCTCGGCCTTGACGCGGTCGCCGGGCCGCACCGGGCCAAGAAATTTCATCGTCTGCCCCAGATAGACCGTGCCATGCCCGGGAAGCTGTTCACCGATCACGGCCGAGATCAGCCCCGCCGTCAGCATGCCATGGGCGATGCGGCCTTCAAAGATCGTGTCCTGCGCATAGGCATCGTCCAGATGCACCGGGTTGCGGTCAGTCGAAACCTCGGCAAACAATTCGATGTCGCGGTCGGTCACCTCTTTCCAGAGATGCCGCTTCATCCCGATTTCGATATCCTCGATGACAATGGTGCCGCGGGGCATGTTGTCGAGCATGTCGGACTCCATCACGCAATATTGCTTTCATACGTCGCCAGTATTCGCAACATAATTACTTTGCAAGCGCAGAAACGCAAGGCCGGATTTCAGCGAAGTTTACCGATCGCAAAGGTCGGGGACAGCATGTGCCGGCCAAGGAAATCGGCCAGTGCATCCGGCGCCGGCTGGTGGCTGGTCGCGGTTTCTGCGGCTGCAAGACCGCCGGTGATGAACAGCGAATCGAGATCTTCGCCCATGGCGCCAGCGATATCGGTGCTGATCCCGTCGCCGACCGCCAGTATCCTGCGGTCGTCGACCGTTCGCCCAAGCGCGGCCAACCGCAGGCGCGCAAGGTCATAGACCGGGGGATAGGGCTTGCCGAAGTAAAAGCTCTGGCCGCCCATCGCGGTATAAAGCGCGGCCACGGCGCCCGCGCACCAGATACGCGTCTCGCCACGGTCGACCACCACGTCGGGGTTGGCGCACAGCAGCGGCAGGCCCCGGGTCTTGGCCAACAGCAACTGCGGGCGCAGGGTGTCGGGGTCGGCGAAGGGGTCGAAGGGGCCGGTGCAGACGATACCCTCGGCCTCGGCCAGCGGCACCGGGGTGATTGCAACCGGATTGTCGATGATCTGCATGGGATCGAACACAACCCTGTCGCGGGGCTCGCCCATGAACCACACCTTGCGGCCAACCGCGCCAGTGAACATGGCGGCGCGGGCGCTGTCGCCCGAGGTCGCCACCGCGTCCCATGCGTCGCGGGGCACGCCCATGGCGTCAAGCTGGCGTTCGACAACCGCGCGCTGCCGCGGCGCGTTGGTCAACAGAATGACGGCGCCGCCGCGCTGTCGGAACCCCTGCAGGGCGCTTACCGCGTCGGGGAACGGCGCCACGCCATTGTGCAAACAGCCCCAAAGGTCGCAAAACAGCGCGTCATAGCGGTTGGGAATGTCGGCAAGGCGTTCGACGATTTGCGTCATTCGGGTCTCCGCAGCGTTGGCGCCTCTATTGCAGGCATCGCGCGACGGGAAAAGCGGTATTCCGGGGGCGTGCGGCGGGTCCGCCGCCCCCGGGAATGGCCCCGACGGCCCGGATCAGGCCGCGGCCTGCCGCGCCCCGGCCCTGCGGAACACTTGCACCGGCACCTCGGCCACGACGAACAGCAGCGCGGCCACAGCCAGCCCGCGCAGGGTGCCGCTGTCGAAGCCGTCCAGCGCCAGACCCAACGCGCGAATGACGACCGTCAGAAGGAAGTAAACCGCCGCCGGAACAAGGAACTTCCAATCCTGCCGCACCGCGCCAATGGCCGTTACAATCGCCATCATCAGCATCGGCGCCGCCAGCGTGCGCATGTTGGTCGCGCCAAATGTGGTTTCATACAGCAGGTTGTTGGCCGCGCTGACGCCGGACGGGTTGAAGGTATAAAGCATGCCGATCGCGGCAAGAAACAGGGCCAGAAGGCCCGAAAGTGCTTGGGCGGCGCGTTGCATCGAGTGTCCTCTCGTTTGGTTCGGGCAGGTGGCCGCGTTCGCCAACGCGGGCGCCTGATTGCCGCTTGATATGGCATGCCTGTGTGCCAGAATACCGTCAAGATCGCACCACCGTGGTTCAGTGATGCGCCACCAAAGGAGCCGGCCATGGACATCTCGCAAACCGATTGGGAGCAGTTGCCCTATTTCCTTGCCGTTGCGCGCACTGGTTCGCTGCGCCGGGCGGCGGCGACGCTGAACACCACCCATCTCAAGGTGAACCGTCACCTGAAGGCGCTCGAAGCGGCCTGGGGCGTGGAACTGGTGCGCCGCAGCCGCAGCGGCGCGGCACTGACCGACGCAGGGGCGCGGCTTTTGCCCACCGCCGAGCAGGCTGCCAGCCTGTTCACCCAGGCGCGCCGGTCGATGCAGGGGCTCGACAGGCAGATCAGCGGCGATATCCGCTTTTCGGTGTCCGGTCCCCTGGGGCAGCTGATCGCGCCGATTCTAGCGCGGTTTTCCAGGGCCTGCCCGCAGATCAATCTGGTGATGCAGGTCTCGAACGCGCTCGATGACCAGTCGCTGGCCAGAACCGACGTCAGCCTGCGCATGGTCCACGACGTCTATAACGACGCGATCGTCAGGCGCCTGTTTCCGGTCGCGCTGGGCATCTACGCGCACCGGGATTATATTCGCCGGACTTTCCCCGAGGCCGGTGCCGGGGGGCAGGGTCTGACCTGGATCGGTTCGGGCGACAGCCCCGGGTGGCCCGAATGGGTTGCCGCGTCGGCATTTCCCGCGGCCAACGTGATCCACCGCCTGGACGATCCGCTGATGCATCTGGAGCTGGTGGCCAGCGGGCTGGGCATGTCACGCATGGCCGCATTCCTGGCCGCCGCGCGCCCCGATCTTGTTCCTGTGCCGGGGACTGCACTGGAAGACGGCCCGCCGCTGTGCCTGATTACCCACCCCGAATTGCGACACACGCCACGCGTGCGCCGCTTTGTCGATTTCCTCGACTCCGGGCTGAAAGAGCGGCGCGACCTGATCCGTGGCGTCGGGCGGGAATGACGCCCGCGCAACGCCCGAACCGGGCGCCGGACCGCGCCCGGCGCCGGCGCCGGTTTGACGTCAGAGCGACAGGTTGGGGATGATCTGTTTCTTGCGGCTCATGATGCCGGGCAAAACCACCGCATCGCCGTCCGAGGTGGCGGCAAAGCTTTTCTCGGACACCCGGCGCACGGTGTCGTTGGGCAGCAGCAGGGTCGCCTGTTCCTTGAGGATGTCGACGATGAACAGCAGCACCTCGTCAACGCCGTCTTCGGCCGCGACCGCGGGCATGGCCGCCAGCAGGCTGGCCTTGCGCGACAGCACGATGTCGGGCGCGGTGGTTTCCAGAACACTGACCCGGAATTCGGTGCCGCCGATCTTGTATTTCTTCGAATCCATGCGGATCAGTTCGGCGTCGGAAAAGGCCGACACGTCGGACTTGGCCGCGAACATCTCGGCGGCATAGGCCGACAGGTCGACGCCCAGTTCGCCGGCCAGCCGCTGGGCCAGGTCACGGTCGACGTCGGTCGTGGTGGGCGAGCGAAACTCCAATGTGTCCGACAGGATACAGCTGAGCATGGCGCCCTTGATCGGGTCGGGCATCGCGGCGGCGGCATCGCCCATCAGGTCGTGCATGATGGTGGCCGTGCAGGCCAGCGGGCGCACGGTGATGTCGATTGGGCCACGGGTTTCGATGCCGCCAACCAGCTTGTGATGGTCGATGATCGCGCGGATATCGAGATCGTTGACATTGTCCGGCAACTCGCCCGGATTGTTGGTGTCGACGATAACGGCCGGCGTGCCGGCGTCGAAACTGGCGGCGATGGCGGGCTTGGCCAGCCCCCAGCGTTCCAGCATGAAGGCGGCTTCGGTATTGGGTTCGCCCAGCAGCACCGCTTCGGCGGGTTCGCCGCGGACCTCGTTCAGATACCAGGCCCAGATGATGGCCGAGCCGGTGCTGTCGGTGTCGGGCGACATGTGTCCGAATACTTTGGTGGTCATTGGAATCTCATTGCATCATTGGGGGTTGCCGGCCTTATAGGTAAGGCCGTGGGCGATGTCACCCAACAGGCATGCGGTGATATCGCGCAGGTCAGCCGGCCGCCTTGCGCCCCTTGCGCACCGGCTTGGCCGGCCGCGCCTCGGACGCCGAGACCACGGTGTTGCGGCCCCGGTCCTTGGCCAGATACAGGGCATCGTCGGCCGTCTTGAGCATTTCCAGCGTCTGCTTGCCGTCCTCGGGATAGCTGCTGACCCCGGCCGAGGCGGTGATCCGCGGCAGCGGCTTGCCGCCATACTGAACCTCGACGTCGCCGATTCGTTGGCGAAACTCTTCGGCCAGCGCCATCGCCTCGTCATTGGGGGTGGCCGGGCAGATGACGACGAATTCCTCGCCGCCGATGCGGCAGGGGCTGAACCGGTCATGGAACACTTCGGTCATCAGGGCGCCGAATTCCTTGAGCACCAGGTCGCCGGCGTCGTGGCCGTGCTGGTCGTTGAATTTCTTGAAATGGTCCACGTCCAGCGAAATCAGGCTCAGGCCGCCGCCGCCCTGTTCGGCGCGGCGGGTTTCGCGGTGGGCGGCTTCCAGGAACCAGCGACGGTTCCACAGACCGGTCAGCGCGTCGCGCATCGACTGTTCCTGCAATTCCTGACGCAGCTGCACGTTGGCAACAGCCAGGCTGACCTGTTCGGCGCACAAAAGCCCCAGTTCCCAGCGCTGGCCGAGGAAATCCTCGATATGTTCGCGCGGCACAACCGACAATTCAAAGGCCGAAAAGCGCAGGTGCAAAAGGCCGATGGTTTCGCCATGGGCGATGATGGGCAGGCAGAAATAGGGACAGTCAACGCCCGTCACGTGGCCGCAGGGAAATTCGATCGCGCGGGTGCCATAGCTGTAGGCCCGGCCACGGCGCAGTGACCAGCATTCCTCGGCGTCGATATGCGGGTCGGGGGCGCTGTCGCCCCAATGGGCCATCAGATCCAGCGTGTCGCGCGACGTCGAATAGATGTAAAGTTCGCCATCGGCCTCGGGCAACAGCGTCTGCATCGACTTGCCGACGACCATCAGCAGCTCGTCCAGCGACTTCGCGGAATACAGCCACTCGCTGATCTGGGACAACAGCTTGCGTTCGTTCTGGCGCCGCCCTTCGTTTTCGACAACCGTCCGGGTCTTTTCCTCAAGCTGGCGGCGCTTGGTCACGTCGCGGTCGATCGAGATCACATGGGTGTTTCGGCCAACGGCGTCGAATACCGGCGTGATCGAGCGTTCGATCCACACCGGCTGGCCGTTCTGGCGGTAAAGCAGCACCTCGACCGAGCCGTGGCGGCGATGTTCGCGGCAGGCGATGATATCGGCCATGGCCTGTTTCGATGTGTCGGCTCCGGCGAGAAAATCCAGCGGCCGCCGCCCGAGGCTTTCCTCGAAGGAATAGCCGTAGAGCCGGGCAAACCCGCGATTCAGCCACACGATCTGGCCCTCGGTATCCAGAACCAGAACGGCGTCTGAGCTGTGGGTCAGCGCCAGATCGGCAAAGTCCGGGGTGTCCGGCGTTTCAAGGTCTTTCACGCGCCCTCCGCTGAATGTCTGGGGGTTGGGCCGGTGATAACGCCGACAGTTTAACCGCCGACCAAGAAAACGTGTCGAATTGGCCCCATCCCCCGGCTTCGCCGCGCGCGGGGCATGGACGCCGCGCCCGGGGCGGGCAAACTGGGCCGATGACAGGCAAGACGGCGTTCCGGGAAACCGACCTTTATCAACCGGTCAAGGACTTCCTCGAAGCGCAGGGCTTCGAGGTCAAGGGCGAGGTCCGCGAAGCCGACGTGGTGGCCTGCCGCGATGGCGAAGACCCGGTGATTGTCGAGCTCAAGGCCGGCTTTTCCCTGACGCTGCTGCAGCAGGGCGTCACCCGACAGCGCCTGACCGACGCCGTTTATCTGTGCGTGCCCCGGCGCAGCGGCCGGGCCGCCGCCAAGGCGCTGCGGGCCAACATCGGCTTGTGCCGCCGGCTGGGGCTGGGGGTGCTGACCGTGCGGCTGACCGACGGGTTGGTTCAGGTTCACGCCGACCCCGGGCCATTTCAGCCGCGCAAGTCGGCCCCGCGCAAGACCGCCCTGTTGCGGGAATTCGCACGCCGCAGCGGCGACCCGGCCAAGGGCGGGGCCATGCGCGACGGGCTGGTCACCGCCTATCGGCAAGACGCGGCGCGGCTGGCCGAACATCTTGCCCGCCACGGCGCCTCGAAAGGTTCCGACGTGGCCGGCGCCACCGGGGTCACGCTGGCCACGCGCATGATGGCCGACAATCACTATGGCTGGTTCCGGCGCTGCACGCGCGGGGTCTATGACCTCACGCCGGCCGGACACGCGGCGCTGGGCCGGACCGGCTCAGGCTGAGCTTCCGCGTTCGGCCAGCCGCTCGACCAGCCGCTTGCCAAGCCAGGCCGCCAGCCGCTTCATGCCGACCCCGGTTCGGAATTCGAACTCTTCATAGTGAAAGCGCCGGGCGCTCAGCCCGTGAATGGCCAATCCGCGCATCAGGTCGCGGCGCATGGTTGCCGGCCCGCAGAACCAGACCTTGGCGCTGGTCATGTCGGCGGCGCTGGCGATCAGCTCGGGCGTCACCCGGTGTCCGTCAGCGCTTTCACGCAGGTGCAGGGTGATCGACGGATGCGCGCGCACCGCCGCCTCGACCTGCGCGAGCAGCGGCGCCTCGTCACGGCTGCGCACCGCCCAGAACAGGTGCACGGGCTGGGTATCGGCGCCGTCCAGCGCCTCGGCCCAGGCCAGAAACGGGGTGATGCCGATCCCGCCGGCGACCCAGACCTCGGGCTTTTTGCCGCTGCGCCGGGTAAAGCGACCAAACGGCCCCTGCACCCGCACCCGCGTGCCAACCGCGAGATCGCGGCACAGACGATGCGTGAAATCGCCCAGCGGCTTGGCGGTGATCCTCAGGCTGCGGTCGTCGTTGGGCCGCGCACACAGCGAAAACGGGTGCGGCTCGGTCAGGCCCTGGACGCCGAAATGGAACACGGCAAACTGCCCCGGCTGGTGCCGCAGGCCCCGCCCCTTGGCGTTCAGCGTGATCTCGGTCGCGCCGCCGGAACGATTGATCGCCGTGACCTCGTAAGCCTTGCCGCGCCGCGCCGCCGCCGGCATCAGCGTATAGGCGTAAGACAAAAGCCCAACCGCGCAGAAACCGGTCACCACCAGACCCACCGGGTCGGAAAAGGCGTCGAACGGCTTCAGCTCGACCATATAGTGAAAGGCCCCGCCGGCAAAAAAGACCCCCATGACCCGGTGGGTCCAGCGCCACATGTGATAGGGAATGAAGGTCGCCACCGATATGACCGCAAGGATCAGCAGCCCGTAAAGGCTCAGCTCGCCCAGGGTCTCGCCAAGCTCGACCAGCAGCGTCTCGCGCCCCAGGCCGTCCATTTCGGCATCGATGGTGTCATGCAGCATCAGCATGGTCATCGCCGTCACCCCGGACCATTTATGCAGAACATAGACCCGGTCCATGCCGCCGAAGACCGGCTCGACAAAGGGCAGCCGCGTGGCCATGAGCTGGGCCCAGGCCATCATGATCAGCGCCACCGACCCCAGGAATTGCGAGAACAGGGCAATGGGGTCGCGCACGTTGGGTATCTGCGAAAACAGGTAGGCGGTGACCGCAAGGCTCAGCACGATCAGCATCAGTCCGGTCTTTGACATTCTGGTTCTCCCCGAGTATCGGCGTCGTCCGCGGCCGTTGGCGGGAATTGAGCGAAAATCGCCGGATTTGCAAGTATTCACGTCCCCGGGGCCATCGTCGAAAGGTTTACGCGCCGATTTTTCGCGGCACCTGTTGACAGCCCGCGGGCCGATCCATAAATCCCCGTTGTTGTCACTCGGCGATGTCGAGTGCCAACCGAAATCAACAAGCAAGGAGCGTTCAGAGATGGCTTTCACACCGCTGCATGACCGGGTGCTGGTCCGCCGTGTCGAATCCGACGATAAGACCAAGGGCGGTCTGATCATCCCCGACACCGCCAAGGAAAAACCGGCCGAAGGCGAAGTCGTCGCCTGCGGCGACGGTGCCCGCAAGGATTCGGGTGAATTGATCGCCATGGCCGTCAAGGCCGGCGACAAGATCCTGTTCGGCAAATGGTCGGGCACCGAGGTCAACCTCGAAGGTGAAGAACTGCTGATCATGAAGGAATCGGACATTCTGGGCGTTATCGCCTGATCGTCACGGATCCTGACCAAGCATAAACTAACATATCCAAGGAGAAGCCAATGGCTGCCAAGGACGTCAAATTCGACACCGATGCCCGCAACCGCATGTTGCAGGGCGTCAACATTCTTGCCGACGCCGTCAAGGTCACGCTCGGCCCCAAGGGCCGCAACGTCATCCTCGACAAATCGTTCGGTGCCCCGCGCATCACCAAAGACGGTGTGACGGTCGCCAAGGAAATCGAGCTTGAGGACAAGTTCGAGAACATGGGCGCCCAAATGGTCAAGGAAGTGGCCAGCCGCACCAATGACGAAGCCGGCGATGGCACCACCACCGCCACGCTGCTGGCCCAGTCGATCGTGCGCGAAGGCCTCAAGCAGGTTGCCGCCGGCCTGAACCCGATGGACCTCAAGCGCGGCATCGACCTTGCCGCCGCCAAGATCGTCAAATCGATCGTCGCCTCGGCCCGCGAAGTCACCGACAGCGACGAAGTCGCCCAGGTCGGCACCATCTCGGCCAACGGCGAAGAAGAAATCGGCCGCCAGATCGCCGACGCGATGCAAAAGGTCGGCAACGAAGGCGTCATCACCGTCGAGGAAAACAAGGGCCTCGAGACCGAGACCGAAGTTGTCGAAGGCATGCAGTTCGACCGGGGCTACCTGTCGCCCTATTTCGTGACCAATGCCGACAAGATGCTGGCCGATCTCGAAGACTGCATGATCCTGCTGCACGAGAAAAAGCTGTCGTCGCTTCAGCCGATGGTCCCCCTGCTCGAATCGGTCATCCAGTCGCAAAAGCCGCTTCTGATCATCGCCGAAGACGTCGAAGGCGAGGCCCTGGCCACGCTGGTGGTCAACAAGCTGCGCGGCGGCCTCAAGATCGCTGCCGTCAAGGCGCCGGGCTTCGGCGACCGCCGCAAGGCCATGCTGCAGGATATCGCCATCCTGACCGGTGGCCAGGTGATCTCGGAAGACCTGGGCATGAAGCTGGAAAACGTCACCATCGACATGCTGGGCACCGCCAAGCGCGTTTCGATCACCAAGGACGAAACCACCATCGTCGACGGCGCCGGTGATAAGGCCGAGATCGAAGCCCGGGTCAGCCAGATCCGCCAGCAGATCGAGGAAACGACCAGCGACTATGACCGCGAAAAGCTGCAGGAACGCGTGGCCAAACTGGCCGGCGGTGTTGCCGTCATCCGCGTCGGCGGCATGACCGAGATCGAGGTGAAAGAGCGTAAGGACCGCGTCGATGATGCGCTCAACGCCACTCGCGCCGCGGTTCAGGAAGGTGTCGTCGTCGGCGGCGGTGTCGCCCTGGTTCGGGGTGGCAAGGAACTGGCCAGCCTCCACGGCGCCAACGCCGACCAGAACGCCGGTATCCAGATCGTCCGCAGGGCCATCGAGGCCCCGCTGCGCCAGATCGCCGAAAACGCCGGCGTCGACGGTGCGGTCGTGGCCGGCAAGGTCCGCGAATCCAGCGACCCCAACTTCGGCTTCAACGCTCAGACCGAAGAATACGGCGACCTGTTCGCCTTCGGTGTGATCGACCCCGCCAAGGTGGTGCGCACCGCGCTGGAAGACGCAGCCTCGATCGCCGGTCTGCTGATCACCACCGAGGCCATGGTCGCCGACCGCCCCGAGCCCAAGGGCGCAGCCGCCGGCGGCGGCATGCCCGACATGGGCGGCATGGGCGGCATGATGTAAGCCAGCCTGGCAAAGCTATCGAAAAGGGGCGCCGGTTCGGCGCCCCTTTTTTTGTCGCCCGTCCCATCATCCTGGCAAAAATATCCCACGGGGGTGTGGGGGTGTGAAACCCCCGCGCGGGGCCGGGCCACCGGCCCGGCCTTTTCGGAATTGTGATGTCGCCGGACCGTAAAGACGCCTAAGCATTGGCGCATGCGCCTGTTCCTGCTGACCGCCCTCACCATGGCCGCCTTCGCGGCCAATTCTCTGTTGAACCGGGCGGCGCTGGCCGGCGGCGGCGACCCCATGACATTCGCCCTGCTGCGGCTGGCGGCCGGGTCTGTGGCGCTGGCCCTGCTGGTGGCGATCACCCGGCGCGGTTTTGCCGTTGGCGGGCGGCGCCGCGCGCTCGGGGCCGGAACGCTGCTGCTGTATCTCTTCGGCTTTTCCTATGCCTATCTGGCGCTCGATGCCGGGCTGGGCGCCCTTGTGCTGTTTGGCGTGGTGCAACTGACCATGTTCGCCGGCGCTTTCCTGTCGGGCGAACGCTTCGGGGTCCGCAACTGGCTGGGCACGGCGCTGGCACTGGCCGGGCTTGGCTGGCTGACATGGCCCGGCGGTCTGGCGCCGCAATCGCCGGTTCATGTGCTGTCGATGGTGCTGGCCGGGCTGGGCTGGGGGCTCTATTCGCTCTCTGGCCGGGCCGAGGCCGATCCTCTTCAGGCCACGGCCATGAATTTCCTGCTGGCGGTGCCCGCCGGCGCGGCGATCTGGCTGCTGGCCGGCACCGCGGCCCCGATCACGCCGGCCTTTGCGGGCTGGGCGCTGTTGTCCGGAGTGGTGACCTCGGGTCTGGGCTATGCGCTCTGGTACAGCGTCCTGCCGGGGCTGGGGGCGTCGCGGGCGGCGGTGGCGCAACTGACCGTGCCGGTCATCGCGCTGGCGGGGGGCGTGCTGCTGCTGGCCGAGCCCGCCGCGCCGCGCACCATTCTGGCCGCGGCACTGGTGCTGGGCGGCGTCGCCCTTGCCCTGCGCCGCCCCGGCGGTGCGGCGCGCCTTCAGCGCAGCCGCCGCTCCAGCGGGTCATAGCGCAGCCCGTCACCGCCCGCCCAAGCCGCCGCTGCCAGCGTGTCGGGCGTGCTGCTGCTGGCCGAGCCCGCCGCGCCGCAGCATTCTGGCCGCGGCGCTGGTGCTGGGCGGCGTCGGCCTTGCCCTGCGCCGCCCCGGCAGCGCGGCGCGCCTTCAGCGCAGCAGCCGCTCCAGCGGGTCATAACGCAGCCCGTCGCCGCCCGCCCAAGCCGCCGCTGCCAGCGTGTCGGGCTTGTGGCGCAGGTCGGCCAGCCGCTCCCGCGACACCCAGCGATGCCGGTTGACCACGCCTTCGGGGTCCTGCCCGGTCGCGGCCACGGCTGATCCGGCAATGGCGCAGCGAAAGAACAGGTCGACCTGGTGAAATCCGGCGCCGGGGTCGTGAAACTCGTTGATCAGAACCGGCGCCCCGACGGTGATGTCCAGCCCGGTCTCTTCCCGCACTTCCCGCACCAGATTGTCGGGCAGAGACTGCCCG
>Ga0209992_10004030_pt1 | contig 11889 bp, 7 predicted proteins | sample 2SBtaG_2_FD_182564 | JGI IMG/M metagenome (GOLD analysis project Ga0209992, IMG submission 182564) | Deep subsurface microbial communities from Kolumbo volcano to uncover new lineages of life (NeLLi) - 2SBTROV12_ACTIVE470 metaG (SPAdes)... | ecosystem: Environmental > Aquatic > Marine > Volcanic... | reverse complement strand
ATGACAATGAATACTTCATCGGTATCTTCGTGATTATGCCAAACAAAATTGCCCTTTATTTTGACCAATTTGAACTGGTAGTCGTTCATCTCAGCGATTACTTTTGGAGACCAGTGGTCTGAAAATTTGGAGAGTTTCTCCTTCAAATTGATTTTCTCCATCCTTTCTCTCTCCTTTGTATACGGATAGAGGGGGTCTACTTCTGCTTATCTAATAATAATGAATAACTCACTAAAGTCCTGAACACTTCGTACCCTAGTTCGTTTCGTATAAACCAGTCACCTTGATTACTATCCCTAGGTTACGACATACATGAGCCGCTGGGAGCGTCTTAGAGAAACGCACACCGATTTTGGTGGAGGAAGGGGAATTTATGGCCAAGAAGCAAAAACCCATGATAGGAAAACAGGGGATGCCGCCAAGTATGTTTTCAAAAGATTGAGAAAGGCATTTCCTTCACAACAATTTAGGCACCGATTCAAAATCCCAAAAAGAGAAATCAATCAAAAATTAAGAGATATTAATCCAAAGTTAGGGGTCACTCAATTTGTGAGCTACTCATCTATAAAACCGGATGGAGGAGTCATCGAAGTCAAGGATGTAAATGGAGGATGGCGCGCAATTCTTGTAGGTGAGGCGAAGAAGCAGGGGACTAATGTTGATAGAATCAAAGAAGGTCTTGGCAAACAGGCTCAAGGAAACGCTATAGAGAGAACACACAAGAATATCGCTGAATTAAAGAATTACATGATTGGAGAGAATTATTTTCCCTATGTGGTTTTCATGCATGGAAGCGATTTGACAACAGAAACTCTTGAGGTCCGTGAGCCAAATGGTAATATCTTTGAGTTACATCCAACTTCAATTCCAGATCGGTTAACAGCAGCGAGTTATGGTATGCCAGTCAATGTTCCTTATTGCAGGAATATCTTTGCTGAACATATCGATGGTTCGAAGATAATGCTACAAATCGCATCTTTGTATATGCGAAATGATCCTTGGACTGAGAAAGAAATGGTCGATGTAATGATTGAGATTGCGCAAGAAGCATTGACTTGTTTGGATGAATTAAACCAATTATAGACTGATTAGGCAACGCAGCCAATCAATTAGGGTATCCAACGGAAAATACGTTCATTGTTTAGGAGTTGAGGTGAGAGTACTGGCAAATCCTCATCAGCCACGTTTTCTAATACATAATCTGGATTTAATAGATGGATGTAGCACCACATACCGTCGACGTTGAATTGGACGAATTGACTAGAGATTTCCAACGTCCCTGGTTGTGTGAACATCCTCACATAAGACGAGTTCGTTCCCGTTCCTAGCATCTGTTTGATTACGGTCTTATTATTGGGCGTAATGATAAGTTCATCCCTTGAAATCCATGCCCTATCTGGTTCTCGTCCTCTTGAATCGATGTATCTCATTTCACCAATGTTCTCCGTGATGAAGGGTAAACCCATGGCAGTGTGGTAACCTGGTGAAAACCTCAAGGTCATTGTTTGGGTTTCGCCTCCTTCCTCGAAATCATCCACATTTGCGTGAAGCCAGCGGTCATCTTCTCTGTCCTCATCACGCTCGAACCATACCATTGCTACGTTCGACTGTCGATCATCTACAACCTCAATATATTTCTTGTCGATATATCCCCAAAGGTAATCCCCCAATGCTTCGCAGGCTTTTGGATGTTTATCCACTCCTTTCTTCACCTGGATTATCCAATTTGGATAGAAGTCTTCAGCAGTATTCCCATTTTCGTCAGTAAACACAATATCGGGATCTTTTGCAAAAAGATTTCTAGAGGCACTGGTCTTGAAAGAGGTTGCAAATGTTATACCCTCATAATCTGCAAAAGAAATATGGTTGGGGTCTACAGCACAACCAATTTTCTGTACGTTTGCAGCTTGTGTATTTACAAGCCCTGCAATAATTGCAGTATTGAATACTTTCTCAGCAGCGAGTCCAACAGGCCAACCGTAGAACTCTGTATTGAGTTCTAATCCGTCATCGGTACAAGCCATCAATTCAGTCAATCCACTTCTAACAGCCATTATGAATTCTGGGAGTTCCATGTCCACCGTATGGATTGCTGATATAAAATCTGTTGTCAAGGTGGAAGCGATTTCTTAATTAGATTGACAAGTTCTAGAATTGTGTCCTTTTTCACCACAACTTCCACATTTGTACTCCCGAGTAAATTGTTTTAGACTTCTCTGCCCACGACCTTCATACTGCTCTAAAGTTCGTTGCTCCAATGGAAGAATATCATCATCATTAATTGGTATTTCTGCATCCTTTACTATCAAATCGTCAACGATTAATGATATTTCTTTTTCAGATGCAGGAGTTTCATTTGTATCTGTAATGATAACAAACTCAACATTTCTCGGTTTGGGTGATGGACGAGTAGAACTCACTCTATAACGAGTATACTCTTGTTTCATTATCTGCAGAGAACCTTTACTACCTAAAATGCTAATTAAGTCATGAAGATCCATATTTCCTTCAGTACTATAACTTGTAAGAATGTACTTTGCCTCAATAGATTCTATTAATTCTCTAAACTCTATCGCTGCTTTATTTTTGTAATTATAAGCGCTTCTTCTTTTAGTTCTCCAGTCTTTTCTTATGGCTGCTTTAGTACCTCTAGTGATTTCTTTTGGTAAAGGTGGTTTGTCCCAAAGAGCAACAGTATTCAGAATATGATAATTTGCTCCATATGGGTGCTGATTATATGGTGGATCAAGATACACAATATCAGGGATACTTCCAAGAATCTTAGAAAGATTACCAACTAATTTCCCAGCATCTTCGCGCGTCACAACATTGTCTTTTCCATTATCATATATTATCGGTTTTTTAAGTTCGAAATCAGAACCTATCCGATAAAGAGCAGTACCATTGCTACCACCCCATCCTCTATGGAAACCCTTGAAAACACCACTCGTGTTGCTAACATATGAAACCGAATACATGAAAGCAGAAATAATATAACTAAATTCTTCAGATGTTAATTTTTCTTCATTTCTCCATTCTTCAACTTTTTCTCTCATGGCATCAATCTTCATACCATTTTTCCTCTGGAAGAACTGTCTTTCAGACTCGTGATCAGGATTTTCATCATCTTTCGGGCACAAATGTTTTGAGATATATCCATCAATCCCATCTAGTTCATTTAATGTTTCAAATACCGCATCAGCCCCTCCAAGGAGTTTGAAATCGGGTACGTAATTAATTTTGACTGTTCCAATTGCAATATGTTCAGAATAAGGCTCCCAGTCATTACAAAGCACTCGGAAACCCAGTTGTTTAGCTAACCTTGCTACTACTGTACTACCAGAGAATAGATCAACAAAAGTTTTGGATTTTGGATCATTGATAACTTCATTGATTGCCTGGGTGATTAATTGAAGTAATTTTCTTTTGTTACCAATATAGGGAATTAATTGAGAAAAAAGGTATTCTTCTGTGTCACGTGCTGCTGATTGTGTCATGTGATGTGAGAGTCTACGAAGGTAGAACTTATGCTCGGGGTGTAAATCCACTATTGCTGGGATGATTCTATCATGGACATATTCGATATAAATTGATTCTTGATCTTTTCTTGCTGACTTCATGAATAATGACAATGCGTAATCTAATCCCTCTACATTATCGGCAGCACAATCAAATGAAATAGAATCCTCAACTTGTCCTTCATATATCCCCTCACCAAATGTTACAAAACCATCTGGAAGAACCTTTTCACTCTTCATTCTACCATATACAATCTGTTCAACTCTAATGATGATTTTATCTGGTTTTTTCGCGCCGCATAGAGATTTGCGAATGCTCTTTGGATTATTACTTGGGTCATCAAGATTTTTAGTTTGTTCTCTGAGTCCTCGCTCCCTAAAGAGCCGCCGTAAATCAAGGACTCCAAGTCTACGCCCTTTACTCATACGCTAATTCCTTTGGCGAGCGTCTATAAACAGTTCTAACGCACATCATTCACTTTCAGCATGAAAATGAAATAAAATATCACAATTATTGAGTGATCAAATTATAGGCACTGACAATGGCATCTAGACTTGTTTCCGGGCTGAGATTCAAATTCAAGTCGTCTACGCCAGATAATGAAATCCGATATGATTCAAGATGGATGCGGTCGTCATCTACATCATCATCGGGGACCAATCTTGGGAAGTGATCAGTGACTGCAAATAAATTTCCATCTACAATTGGCGGTATGAAACAATATTGTTCCATCCTAGGGTCCCCATAAATGTAATCATTTTCTTCAAGTAAATCTTTGAATTTTTCTACCAAATCATCTGAATGTTCGTTAAGTATGCATATGATTGATTCGGCCAAATCACACAACGACTCACCGCCAGATTCAACGGGTTGTGCCACGAGGCTGAATAATACCAAAGGGCGGCCCTCTTCCAATAATTGATATAATGAAGATATTTTATGTTGAGTTGGATTTGACTGCGACATAGCAGTCTTGACTTCAATTTGAAGTTGATCTGAATTGAAATCTTTGGAGGTCCCTAATGGGCCCGTCCAAATTTCATTGATAATTATGTATGGAAGTTGTTTAGGGAGCCATTTAAACATGAAATACAGTTCACCAAAAAGACCCGTTGCCTTCTCCAAAGTCATGAGGTTAGGAATATTTGACCAAAATAATCTCTCACCACGGAAAAGAGAGATTACATTCTCGGCACCTGTAATATCCTCTTGTAATATCGTGGCAATTAACCTATTCATGGCCGGGAAAAACATTGGGTCAGAGCATTCTACTACACACCTTCTTTCACCAACAACTTGATCCGGCGAAATATAGCATTCAATCCCCCTGGATACCCAACTCAAATCACTCTCAATTTCTCCTTCATCCAAGGTTGTAAATAACAGGCGATGGCCATCGCTATTTCTATTTTGCACGAGATGATGACCATCACTTAAGCCTGCTATACAATAATCGCCATCATTATCTTGACTATGCGAAAAATATCCCTCCATTGAGGATGCTGTATAAACATCAGTCACCACTAGCACCTCCATGTTGTATGAATTCCGTAGTTAGGACAGAAGTTGTAGGGAACCACATTCCAATTGATAGAAGATGGGGCCAATCACCTGCGGCATGCATTTGATCATCAGCAACAACAGGGCTGGGATTGATATTACCATGACTCCCCCTAGGATGATTCCGATTAAACGGATGAATAACAGGGGAAATTATCATGAGACCATGACTTACCGGACGTCTATTACACCCAAAGAATAACTGTGAATCTAATTCTTGATATGTATACCCTGGAGCAGAGTTGGTGAATGGCATCTTCAATTTATCTCCTGTTGACGATGTTGCTGAATCGAGAGGATAGGGGTATGGATATACTTCGGTTCCATTATTCAAAATGATTGGCTCTAATGGGTCAAAACCTTGTGCATGGCCACCTCTAACATTAGTCATTGGAATCTCTGAATTTCTAGAAGGAATAAAGATTGTCCAATGAGTCAATTGTGGTTCCCCCTCTGGATGATTTCGATTCCATTCACATAGGCGTTCAATCCATTGTTGAGAATCCCACTTCAATTCATTACTACTTGCTATTTCCCAATTGTTGATTAGCCAATTGATATCTTCTGTTGGTACATCACGGTATATGTAGCCAGGAAGTGTTATGCCATTCACGATATATGTTTCAATCCTATCCAAGAAATCTGAAAGGGTGGTGCGGTTGTTTAACAATTTTTCATCTTCATCGCGATTGAAATCATAAGCAATCTGGGTCTTTGATCGACCTGACAGGAGATTTCCTACCTTTGTTATCGCACCTCTTTTCGACACACTCATTAAGGGTTTATCTGGGTCTTCTTCTAGAACAGACTTAAATTCCCCTGGAGAACGATTACTCTCAACATACTTAGAAAGAAGATACCTGTTTTTCTTTTCAATTGACAACATTCTATGAAAAATATCTCTATCTTCTTCTGTAAGATAGATTCGCATCAAATCAAGAATTCTTTCCCCCCCATCTTCACCTCTATAACCACACCATCTTTGCATCTGCATCAATCCTGACATATCACCATGGCCACGCAACATGTAGACTGTGACCAAACCCTTGAATGTCAATCCACGACCAAGATTCCAGCCACCATGTACAATTGCCTTCAAATTTGGCTCAAGATCATAATCAACTACATCATCAGAATGAGAGTTGAGAACACGATGATTTATCTGCCGGATAAATGGAAGAATATGGCCACTTATTGCATCAAAATTGGTTGGCCGAGTGGGCCTGGCGCGTTCAGATTGTGATGGCGCCGCTAATTCACGGATCGGCTCTTCTGAAGAATTGCCCCCTCCATCTAATGTAACTGCTTCCGGCCCTTCTTCACCATCACCATTGAAGGCCTCAACTAGTGGTGAGAAACTGGCATTCCATCTCCCCTCTAATCTTTCTAAATGGGATATATCTAAACCAGGCGTACCCAATTCACTGCATAATGATTCTACATAATCTTGAATCTTTAACCGTACATCAAAATGCACAATCCAACGATGGCTGGCATTAATCAACATCGTACATGGCTTTTCTCCATCTCCTCTCTGAGCTCTAGCAGCACCAGCAAGAATGTAATCATCAATGGCACCCATAATAGATGGAGTAATTTCAGCATAGGAAAAAGGGTCATCTTCTTGTTCCTCATCTGAAGGTAGAAGTTCATTATATGGTGGAACAATCCTATGATATTCATCGTTTTGGTGACAATTGCAGAGACAAGCACCGATGCGGCCAAGAGGATGAAAATGACGTCTGCTACAGTGGCTCTTATGTCTAGATCTTGGACCATGTGTACGTCGATCTTGATCATCAACTTCTCCAGCACATTCATCACAACTTTCTGTGGATGGAATGATTTGAACGATTCCTTCAACACCGTTAAACGCAGGTAATCGTAACAATTCATCTCCTTTGGCTAGAGCACCATTATCATCAAACCACATATCTCTAACTATTACCTCCGTTCGACCAAGGAAAACATCTCCACCACAATAAGATACGGGATCATCCAACACCAATAGGTAGTTATCAGGGAAAATATCTGGCCCATATTCAACAAATTCATCTGATCCTTCTTCTCTACGTGTGTGAGCAAGCACTGCATACGGTGTGGCAGTAAAACCGAGATACATTCTTCTTTTGAAATAATCATCTTTCAGAAGTTTTGTAATCATTTGATTGGTGGTGCTAGGTTCATTATTTTCGAACTCATTACCCATAGGTTCATCTTCTGATTCCTCTGGATCATAATCATCATCATCATTCAAGTCCACCCCTTCACCCCCTGTATTTGGCCCTGCCTCGTCCATCTCGTCATCTATTAACAAGAATGGGTAATCTTGGAAATCAGGATAATCATCAATGATTTCTTGTACATATTGCCTGAATCTTCCTAGTGGAGAATGATGTTTCTTTACTACACCAATAAGACAAAGCTCAGGATTTGAACGCAAATATTGAACCATGGCTGCCGAAGTAAGGGAATTGTCATATGGTTGGCCAAAATCACCTTTCATTTCTAAGGAAGTCAAATTCCAAATCGCATCATCAATATCTATTGATTTTTCATTATTACTACCAACTACTTGGTGTGTGATCCGGGCTTCTGTTTGAAATCGCAGTGAGTTCATCCGTCCAGACATTACAAGAATTACCCGGTAGCCAACGTCTATTGCCTTACCAATCAAACCTGTATATGTGGCTGTTTTACCACTTTGTACATTACCTACTACAAGCCCTTTCCAAATGTACTCGGGTTCATCAGGATTATTGGAATGACTAAAAATATGATTTGTGTATTTATTTATATTTGTGATTGCGTTATTAGGTAATCTTGAACTTGGGTGTCCGTGATTCCAATTATCACAAATGGCTTCCCATTTAGTAAAATCAACTATATTTCCGTACCAACTTCCATCAATTAATGAATCAGTGTGGGTGTTGTCTTCAAGTTCATCATCGGATATTAATGGTGGATGAGTCGTCTCGCGAATAAAACGGTCATTAATTTCTACTAGTTCTTCTTCACTAAATGTAGCACCATCATTCTCCATAGAAAATTTTGAAATCATGAGCTGGATGCACATTTCTGCATTCGCATTCAATGGCCCTGGATTATTGAATGACTCTACAGCCCACCCAACAACTACATTAACATTTGAATTAATTGACACGTAAATCTACCTATTTCCTCGCGCCCTAATCTCCAAGCGAGATAGTATGGTCGTTTCTTCATCATTTTCACATGCTTCTCTTAATTGTTCAAGAGTATAATCATTAAGCCGACGACGCCTTACTGGTCGAGTTGGTCGTGGCTCTATAGGGCCGCCTTCGTCACCACCTTCGTCACCGCCTTCATCACCGCCTTCATCACCGCCTTCATCACCACCTTCATCACCATCATCATATTGGGATGGGCCGTTATACACATCTCTTGCAGCGGTTCTTAATTTTGCGAAAATTGTTTTGAAATCATTTCTAAATGTATCACCTGTGGTTTGTGGAACAATGAAACGAGATTTCGTTGCGGTCAATTTGATAATATTATCCCATTCACGGCCAACATCAATGGATAATCTAGCCAGAAGTGCCGCTGAATTATTTTGTCTAAGACCATTCCAACCACCAAACTGGATCATACGATCAAGCCTGTAGAAATACACTCCCTGAGCAGGACCCCATTTCGCATCGCCTCCTACTAAATCATATAGAGGGTCGGCCTCTCTTAACTTTGGAAGTATATGTAATCTGAAATCCATTCTATTATTGCCAATCTTAATTGAAAGAGGATCGGCAACACTTCCAGTTCCTGATTCTGGATGGTAATGAACCAGGCGATTGACGTCAGTTTCGTCCATTTCAAATTCTTCATGATGTTCGTGATTAGAAGTTTGAAAGGGGTCCCAAGCTGGAATCTCAGAACCATTAAGCCATATTTTCACACTTTTACCACGGTATTGTTCAGACAATGTTGTTCCCGAAATGAATCTATGAAATACCTTGCCTAAGTAACTAATACAACTAACTTCCATTGGTCTGACTACTTGTTCTTGGCTTGCCTTTGGTAGATCATTCATATTATTTTTAGTAGGTGACAAATCGGATAAAAGAACAACAGTTCCTGAACTATTCTCTATCTCATTCATGATATTAGGGAAAGAATCAATATTTGGTATCTTCAGAAGCCACTCACCATGACCCTGCATCCAAGGAAGATCCCAAGTTCGGCCATTGAAATCATCATCTGGTGATTCTCGACTCATTACTGATACTATGTGACTAATGCTGGATGAAGCTGTTTTCATCCCCAACCCAAACCTCCCCAGATTGTTCGCTTCTTCCGCACTAGGCGCCCCATACCTCATAGCCTCTATGAGGCGTTCACATGACATTCCTGACCCATCATCGACCACCGCTGCAAATGCTTTGGAAGATGATGATTCCCCCCCCTTTGGTTCAATAAATATCCAAACATTTTCTGCATCAGCTGCAATTGAATTATCTACCAAATCAGCAATGGCCCGTTCAAAATTATAATTGAAGGCGCTAGCCAATACCATAGCGAGGCCCGCATTTGGAATTACGTTTTCACCGATATTTACATCAAGATTAGTTTCATCATGTTCTTCTGGCACAAATTATCGAATATGCCATCTTATTTAAACAATCAATCCCTCGAAAGCGTGATTGTTGTAGATACTTCTTTTTTTACTGCATTACCCCAAACAATTGTTAGTTTCGCCTTGTCTATATCAGTAGACCAACTTCCAGCTTTAATAACAAATTTACACATTCTGTAATCAATATCAGCAGCAACAGTTTTTCGAAGGCTTGCCCCCTCATTCAATCTATTCCCATCGTCATCCATTAGTATTGACTCACAAATGTAATACGCGTTATACGGCCTTCTTGAATAGATAGTAACTGTTGGTCTATCTTCAGTTGGCCATTTATGATCTTCATCTTCAAACCATACATCTCCTTTGTCTGGCCCAGAAAGAATACCTTTACCGCGAATGGATGGGATATCGTCACTCATTACCTCCTCCACATCATAGGCATCTTCTTCACCTCTGCTCACTGCATCATCAAACCACTGCATTAGACATTTCCAAGCCCTTTCACCACCAGAACTTGGAAGGAAATGGCTTTTGATCCCAGGATCTAACCAATCAATATTCCCTAATACTTTCAGATATTGTTTGAACCTCTTGATCGTAATTGTTGGACCATCAAATCCAGACCTACGAATATGACCTACGATAGTTGGAAGTTGATGCATTAAAGCCCGAAATGTCGTCTTATATTGAATATAAGGCCGATTCCCACCACGGTCGTTAGCTGCAAGTTGATCAAATGTCCTCCATCTAGGCTTTTCATCGTCCCAATCAGTATTGCAAATTTCCATGAATGCATCGAAATAATTTGCAATTTCATCACGCCAAACTTCAGAATCATCATCAATTTTTTCTGGCCCGTAAGGGCCATTGGTCCCGAACCAATAGTGAGCATGCTTCACCCACATATCTATTGATGCGATGTGGTTATTCTCTGGATTTTCAACTAATATTTTTATTAGTTTTTCAAGAGCTTCTGAATTCAAATTACAATAGGCAGCCGATTCGTATGCTAGACGATTTGCTCTCGCGCGATAGGTCTCTCTTGTCCCATCATAATATTCAAAATTCTTTGATGGTTTTGTTGATGACAACGCAAATCTATGCCTCATAAACATCTCATGTAGCACATTCAGAGGCTCAGAAAGTGTGTTGATTTCAGAGAAATATTTTGCAGCACCATTTTCAGTTAAATCCGGTGGGAAAATAATAATTGGAATATTGAGTTCATGACCGCGCTCACTCCGCATTGCTCCACGTACCCTGTGCTGTCCATCAATAATTTGAAGGGGCCTCAAATCTGTAAGACTTTTATGATCTGTAAGGAGATTTGTTCCTTCTTCCTCATGAGGAATCAAGAACGAAAAGTCAATTGTTATTGATTTTGCATGGCCCTTACGATCATAAGCAAAGGTGACTGCTTCGTGTTCAGGGGCAAAAATCATTGGTGCATTAGCAAAGCCATTGGAAGGATCATCGAGAAATTTACTGATATTCAACAGTCTCCTCGGTTCCAATGAACGTTGCCACTGCTGTTTTCCATTGGTTTTTTTTATAATTCTCAATGATGCTTTAGATGTGCTCAAATTTGGTCGAATTGAAGGAACTTTAGTAACTGCATCTAACTTATTTATTTCAACAACAGTTGTATAGAAAATACGCCCTCCTTCTTGTTGAATCTTTGTTAACTTCCATTTTATGGATGGTGGCTGTGCAATATAGGTATGCCTTCCACTAGGATTCTGGTTGCTCTGCCACAATTTATCATGCTTGTTAGAATAGCCGAAATCTAATGGCACCTCTCCTGCCCAAAGCCAATACTTGGGCCCAAAACTAATTCTACGAAGGTAATTAGCGACCCTAGTATGTTCTTGACTTAGAAAATCAACGAAATTATCAATTTGATTCCATAAATTACTAACATTTTCCTCTGTCCAATCTATTTCAGAGCCAGATAAATGTTCCAAACGTATTCTTAAATCCTCGATATGATTTTTCGATTCGGCATCATTATCATCTATCATCCCATCTAAATCATTGAATAAATTATTCATTTCAGTTTCAAATAATTCAAATTCTCTGGGATCCATAATTATTCGTAAGCGATCCCTATTGATCAATACTGCGATCAATATACCCTAGTTGCTAGGGGGTCCGCTCACGGACTACCCCATGCTCAACAAATTTCTCTATCACTTCTCTTC
>Ga0209992_10004029_pt1 | contig 11890 bp, 12 predicted proteins | sample 2SBtaG_2_FD_182564 | JGI IMG/M metagenome (GOLD analysis project Ga0209992, IMG submission 182564) | Deep subsurface microbial communities from Kolumbo volcano to uncover new lineages of life (NeLLi) - 2SBTROV12_ACTIVE470 metaG (SPAdes)... | ecosystem: Environmental > Aquatic > Marine >... | reverse complement strand
CATGGTGAATAATGAGGTATCCGTCCATACATAAATAGCGTTTCTTCCTAGTTTAGCTCCCATGATCCGTGATCCGGCGGCCAGTCTTTGTGTACCAGCACTATTGGTTGCTGTTGGTGTCCATGTATTTATATCTTCTTGATTCGAGAATCTAATAAACATATCATCTTGAGTAGATGGTGTTCCTATAGTTGTTTCTGTTCCAAATAAAATTAAGTGACGATCGGGTGTAGATACTAACATATCACGTGACGCTGTTGGTGCACCAGTTATGACTGTAGCTCTAGTAGATGTGGCATTAGCCGCCGCTGCATCCCATTCTACCACCACACTATTATGAATTAAAGCAATTACATTATCACCCAAATTATTAATAGACCAAAGTCCTGGATCAGTAACCTTATCAGTGTTAGCCGCAGCTGAACCCCATCCTGTCCAACTAGAAGTATTAGTTACAGTTGCTCCTCCGCTATGTGCAGATCTTGTTGAACCTCTTACGGCTCTTGTAATACCTGTAAAACTTGTAGCAGTTACACCTGTATAAGAAATTTCTTCACTACCTACTTGAAAATAATTTGTCCCTGAAGATGGAAATCCTGTTGTGCTTCCAACATTAATTGTAGTTCCAGATCCACCTGTACCATTGGCATCATCATTTAAACCTGGAGCAGTCAATGTAGTTGTAGTTGATCCTAAAACTTTACCACCAAATAAAGATATTCCCCATCCATAAGCTCCAATTTGTTCAGCTGGACCTACGGGGTAATACCATTGAACTTTTAAAGTTCCTGTTGTAGTAGCACTAGAATTACTATCCATAGTTATTGTTACTTGAGTAGTAGAATCCACTGAAGTAATCATAAATTTTTTATTATCAAAATCGGTAGATGAAAATCCTGTTCCTGCACCTCCTGTAAAATCATCCATAAGTAATATATCACCTTGAGACATACCAGCTGTAGATGCTCCTCCAGAAAAAGTAATGGTTACTGCTGCTTGACCACTAGAAAAATTACACGTAAAGGCTCCATACGAAGACCCAAAATCAGTTTTAATAGGATGAATGTCATAGAAGACACCACCAGTATAAGCATATAAAATACGGTTAGTTCCTATGATAGAAAATTTTTGAGATTCTTTAGTTACGATATGGTGCATTTGTCTAGCTACACCCGTTAGTTTACTTTCTCCTAATTGATTCCAACCACCTATTTTTTCAGGAGTTCCATATCTAAAACGAACGTTTTCTCCTCCCGTCCATTGAGCTTCTGCTCCTGTAGCTGTAACTTGTTTATTAAATCCTGGTAAAAAACCTATCTTTTGTAACATATAAAAAATCCTGTTTATAAGGTTTATATCAGATCTTGGGGAAATTCAAATGGTTAAAGCAGAGGGAATCAGTGGTGGATCATCCCCCTGCAAGATTATCTTATAACTTATTTTTTAGGTAATGTAAAGCCTTTATACCAAGCAGGTAATCCTAAAAAAGGACGTTGATCAAATGCATTTTCTTTAGCTTTTTTAGACCCAGCTTTATTGTAATGTAAAAAAACTTGTGCACAATCTTTGCCTTTAAATTCTTCTCGCCAATGCTCTAAATCACATCCAGAATATATTAACATATCTCCTGGTTCTAAATCTATTTTAACACCAGCTTGACCTACTTTACCAGTAGGGTCTAAATATATCGGCCATGAGTCTCCGCCTAAATTTAATGTAGTGGATATCTCACAACTAAATCTATCTTTGTGTCGAGCTAATACATCTCCTTTTTTATATATTCTTGCATAAGAATATGTTTCAGATAATTTAAGACCTGTGTGTTTTTCCATAACGGGTTTAACTCTTTGTAATAATGTTTCCATTACTAAATCTGCATAATGTGAATATGTATTAGGGACTTGTTGATCAGTCCATACTCCCCAATAATCAGTAAAGGGAGATATATATTTTTGATCAAATAAAAATCTCGCTGTTTTTCTTTTATTTAAAAAATAAGCAAAACAAAAATTAGCCATTTCTCTACTTATAGTTTTTTTTAAAACACTGTATTTATTTTTTTTAAACGACATTTAACACTCCTTTTGGTATAGCTTGACAGTTCCAATGTATGAACCTAAAGGGTTCATATCCCATATCTACTATATATTGATGCGGCATATACGACGGAAAGAATATCATTCTTCCCGGTTTAACTGGATAATTAATTTGCGATGACGCATAAGTTACTTTGGTTTTATCTTTTTCTGGTAAAAGATTCATTACATTACCTGGTCTTGGGTCTTCAAAAATAGGTAGTGATGTCTTTTCACTAGCTTTTAAAAAATAAAAACCAGAAATATGACCATTCCAATGTGTGTGTAATGCGTGGTTTCCACCACCTCTTTTAGCAAACTCTTGTACCCACATTTCTGTAGTAAACAATTGATAATTGGTTAAATCAAAACCCATTTCTATTAATAAATTATGTGCTGTTGCACCTATGTAATCTTGTAATTGTTTAAAATTAGGATCTCCTATTAAAGTAGTTGAATGAAAAACATTACCCATATCTCCTTTATCTCCAAACTTTTTATTTCTTTTATCTATGTCTTTTTTCAAATTCTTTTTAGATGTCTCAATATATAAATCAGATGCTTGGTTTAATTTATCTACAAACGCAGGCTCATCTGCAAACCATATAGGACATTTAAATAAATCTTCTCTTTGTAACTGTTTTGGAAAAATTGTTTTATTTTTTTCTTTTCTTCTTTTTTGTTTTAATTTTTTATTCTTCATTTATAAGGCCATCCTAAATTCCAAATTACTAAACTATGTCTTGATCCTTTTTTAACTGGACATACTCTATGCCAAACAAATCCAGGAAACACTACTAAAGATCCTTTAGGTAATATTTCTTTGCATTTATGTACATTAGGTTTTTTATCAGGATCTAAATTTCTAAAATCAAATTCTAGTTCTCCACCTTTATATTCTTTAGGGTCGGATAATGTTACGGTTACCGACAGTTTTCTAATTTTACCGTTTGCTGGATCACCCATTTGTCTTTGATAAGGTTGATCCCAACCATCACAATGCCAATCGTAGTATTGGCCTTTATTATACTTAGTAAATTGACAGGCTTCTGAAAAATCCCATTGAAAATTCCAACCTGCACTTGCATTTGCTTGATGAATATAGGGTTGTATTTCTTTATAAATCCAACGATCTGACATCCAAACTATATTTGAATCTCTTTTCTTTTTTAAATCTTTAATTTGTTTTTGATTTAATTTTTTAACATCACCATAACCACCTGTAGTAGCTAAACCATCTTGTAATTGTTTTCCATAACGTACAATTTCATCACAAATTCTGTGAGGGATTGCTGATTGAAAATACCAATAATAATTTCTAAGGTTCATATGTCTTTATAAGACAATTTATATATGAAATAAATATTAAAGTAAAGAGAATTAAGAAACCGTTACAGTATTGGTTCCACTTACAGTAAATTTAGCTATTTGTGTACAACCTGGTGCAGGATTTATAGTATTTGTACCGGGAGATACTGCCACTGTGACAGAACTTGGAAATCTTAAATAAACAATTCCTGATCCACCATTAGTGTTTCCTGGTGAACTACCTCCACCACCTCCACCACCACCTCCGGTGTTAACAGTTCCATTTACACATCCAGCTCCACCACCACCAGCTCCACCAGCTCCTGGTGAACCACTTGGGGCTCTTTCACCACCTCCGCCACCACCAGCGTATGTCACAGCTGCTCCTGAAATTGAATTTGGTTTACCATCTCCTCCAGGTCCTGCGTATGGACTTCCTGGGCCATTTGCTCCACCACCTCCACCACCTCTACTGTTAGGAGAAGCTCCTCCTGGACTTCCATAACCTCCAAAATCACCTTGCGGTCCTCCTAAAGCTGTTGGTATCGCAGGGAAATTTCCTGGGGCACGTCCTGGTCCTTGCGCACCAGTACCACCACCTGAACCTCCATTTCCTCCTACTAGACCAACTGGTCCACCGCCACCACCACCGGCAGCAGTACGTGTAGCACATCCATATACAACTGAAGAGTCAGTTCCATTACCATCATCGCCTGGTTGACTACAACCTGCTCCTGTTCCACCTGCTCCTACAATTACGTTATAAGTTGAGGGACCAAAAGTAAGACCTGCGGCACAAGCATTACAATAAGAAGTTAGATAACCTCCAGCTCCTCCACCACCGGCTCCGTCTCCAGCTCCTCCAAATCCGCCGCCACCACCGCCGCCAACAATTAAGAAATCTGCTGTTGTTTCTACCCAAACTGATCCATCAGGCCATGAATCATTTTTTCTAGCTTGAAATTGACTTTGCATTGACCACATACCGGGCGCTGCATTTAATTCTTTAAATACTACAATACCTGAACCACCAGCTCCAGAATTATTATTTCTAACTCCTGGTGTTCTTCCAGATCCACCGCCACCGCCACCAGTGTTGGTAGTACCTGCAGTTCCATTTCCTTGAGATCCTCCAGCTCCACCACCGCCAGCTCCACCAGCTCCAGCAGATCCTGTAGATCCGCCTCCACCACCGCCAGCATATGTTGTACAATTTAAAGGACTTGGTGAACCTGCTCCACCTGCAGTTGCAGAGCCTGATGTATCAGCTCCTGCTGCATTTGCTCCACCGCCACCACCTCCATAACCAGCATTAGGGTTAGCAGTTGTATCTCCACCATCATTTCCTTGTGGAGGAGTTGTTGGAGGAGTGTTTCCACATCCTGCTGAATTATGATCGTTTGATCCAGCACCTCCGCCAGATCCACCATCTTCACCACCTGGCGTAGGAGAAGCACAATGTCCTCCACCTCCACCACCACCTGTTGATGTATATTCTGTACTTCCTACTGTAATTTTTGTATCTTCTCCTGGAGTTCCATTACTTGTTTCACAACCTGGTGCGGGAAATCCTGCTCCACCTCCACCAATAGTTACGGGAACATTTCCGGGAACACTTATTGTTGTAAAATTTCTAAAACCACCAGCTCCACCGCCGCCGCCAGAGTTTCCATTAACTCCACCACCGCCACCACCTGCAACTACTGTTGCATCGACAGCTCTAGTTCCTGATAGAAAAGATGAACATCCTGTAGCTGTTACAGTTGTAACTTTATTCTTACCAAATGAAGCTGCATTTGATGTTCCTATTATACCGCCGTTTGCTGATCCTGAAGGACTAGCCATATGAGTCTCCTTATGCGGACACCCAAGCTAGCGCTGATGCATCCCAATTGAAATTTGCTGGTTCTGTGTCGTATGATTCTGTTGAAGTGTTCCACACCCCTTCATCTTTTGCAACCCATCTTAAATTTTCTTCATTCCAAGATATAGAATACCTTTTATCTCCATCATATGTAGTGATAGTTGGATACGCAACTGGCGCTTTCCAATCATCATTAGCATCTAATGACCAAGAAGCAAATGTTTGAGGGTTTAAAAATTTATCTTTTGCAGCGTCATATACATAACCTTTACCTGCATATTGTTTTCTGAAATTATGATTATAAGAAGTTTGTTTCCAGCTTCCACCTTTAAAGAAATTTACACACCATGTTTCTCCATCAACATGCATGTCATTATCTCCAAGAGTTCCTCCGCCTGCAGCAATATCATTGCCTACAACAACTACTCTTTGTACCACTTGATGTGTATCTGACGTAAACCCTGTCGGATCTGTTACTGATTTAAGTTCTGCGAAATGTGCCATATTTATACTCCTTAAAAGACCTATATTAATTTAATTTTATCTTATTGTCAACTTACCTATGTTAAATGATATTACAGTTTTTTTACCCTTTTTCTTGGTTCCTGTATTATGATTTAAGTTGCTCTTAAATATCAATAATTGATTTATTTTGCAAGGATATTGTACATATCTATTTGAAAGATATGTAGGATTAGAGGGAGGTAAAGTCATATCATCTTCCCTATAAAAATATATATGGTCTGAGGGGTCCGAGTCTACATAAAAAGCTCCTGACACGAAGGACCCAGGATGGGTATGTTTAGCTAGATTATCATTCTTAAAACTTAAATTAAACCAAGAACTTTCTACAAAACATTGATTAAGAAAGGCTTGATCATAACCTAATTCTTTAAGAAATATCTTAGAATGATTCAAAAACTCATTCAATAAAGGTTTAAAAAAATCATCTTTAACTAAATCATAGACGTTATGTGATGTGTCTACATTTAAAATTTCGTTTCTATTTAATTTATATTGTTTAGCTATTTTAGAAATGTGTTTTTTAATAGATTTTAAATCTACATTTAAAGAAGTTTTATAAAGGGGAACAGGAAAAAGACTGTCTATTTCTTTCATTAGGTCTTTTTAATATACTATACTGTCAATGTTCCGTCTACTGTAAATGTTATTACTTTATCAGATCCATCAGTGGCTATTGTATTAGTTCCTGGAGCGGCTGCTAAACATCCTGGCGCACAAGCTGTAGCAATTCTAAGAACAACTATACCTGAACCACCAGCTCCACCTCCGCCACCACAACCAGGGGCTGCTCCACCACCTCCACCACCACCAGTGTTGACTGTTCCTGCTGTTCCTGCTCCGCCACTTGCATTACCGGCTCCACCACCACCTGATCCACCAGCTCCTGGATTAGCACCAGGTACACCACCACCTCCACCACCACCTGCGTAAGTAACTGCGGCACCTGTAATTGAATTTGCTGTTCCTGCTCCACCGGCTCCACCTGTGTCGGGAGGAGAACTTTGACCTGTACAAGATGCTCCACCACCTCCACCACCAGATGAAGGAGGAAAGTCCATACCATTACCACCAGGATTACCTTGTGGTGGACTTGTTGGAGGTTCATTACCAACACCTCTGTGTCCAGGATTTGTTCTTTGATCTGATACACCACCCCCTGATCCTCCGGGATGACCTGCTCCTGCTCCTACTGGAGGAGAAACTGGTCCTGGACCTGATCCACCACCTCCACCACCGGCTGATGTAATAGTTCCTACAAATGAAGGTTCTCCACTTGCATTTTCTGTAGGAGTACTACAACTAGTAGTTCCACCAGCTCCTACCTGAATCGTATTAGATCCGGGTGCTAAATATACTTTTGTTCCACCTGGGAAAGATGTTCTGAATCCACCAGCTCCACCTCCACCACCTTTTCTATAACCACCAGCTCCACCACCAGCAACTACTAAATAATCAAATGCTGTAAATGGATTGGCTGTACCTAAATTTATGTTTGTTGATGCTTTAAATGTTCCTATGTAATCTGTTCCATTAAAACTGACAGGGGCACATGCACTACATGTTGTGAAAGGAGTTGTTGATCTTAAAACCACGACTCCTGGACCACCTGCTCCACTAGTTCTTGGTGAATAAGGAACAATACCTCCTGCTCCACCACCTCCACCACCAGTATTAACAGTTCCATTTACTCCATTTGTTCCTACGGGTGAGGATCCAGCTCCGCCACCACCAGCTCCTCCAGCTCCACTACTTCCTGGTCCGCTTTCACCAGATCCACCACCACCACCAGCGTACGTTGTATCTGTTCCTGTAATTGCATTTGGTGCTCCTGCACCACCAGCAGCTCCAGCGTTACATGCTCCATTACCTCCAACGGCAGTTGCTCCACCACCTCCACCACCACCGGCAGAACCAGGTGCTGGTATTTTTGATCTTCCACCAGCATTTCCTTCTGGAGGTGTAAATCCACCTTCGTTACCAGCTCCACCAGGAGAGTTATTTCTTTGACCACCTCCACCACCAGATCCACCGTCTCCAGCAGCTGCTCCACATGGACCTCCTGCTCGACCACCACCTGTTGATGTTATTGTATCGAATACTGAATTAGTTCCTTTATTACCAAAAGTTCCACCGGAAGGTGTAGTTATTGCTGCACCACCAGCTCCAACTGTAACTACGTGAGTTCCTTGTTTTACACTTAATGTAGATCCTCGAAGAGGAGAAGGTCCGTAACCAGAAGCTCTATAACCTCCAGCTCCACCTCCACCACCTGCATATGCACCACCACCAGATCCACCGCCGCCGACTACTAAATAATCTACAGCTGCAAAATTATAAACCCAATCTGAATTTTTTACGTAAGAATATACGGTGCTCATTTGCCAAACACCTGGTGCAGTTCCACAAGCTGCACATCCGTTAGTTACAGTATTAGGGGGTCCAATTATTCCGCCATTGCCAGCCATAATTTAAACCTCCTAAGCGTCGTCTAAGACTTCATATGATATGAAAAGTTCTAAGTCTCCCGTTGCGCTTGCTCCTCCTTTAAGACTATCACCTTCCATTAAATAAATGGGAGTATCTGTTACTACTAAAGAAGCATCCGCTGGGACTGAAATTGTTTTTGCTAAATATGTTGTTGCTGAAGCACCAGTTGGTGTTAAACCATTAGCTGCTCCTGTTCCCATGCCATCAACATATAAATTTAAATCTGCTGCAGCACTTCCATCAACATTTGCGCATACTATTCTATTAATTTTTAATATTTTTTCTGCATCAACTGTTAATAAAGTTGCAGTTAAAGTGTTGGATAAAGCCCAACCATAATTGCCACCTTTAATATCTGTAACATTTACTATATTTGGATTTGCCATAATTTAATTTCCTTTGTGTTTTTTATCCGAAAATCATTGCCATTGCAATAGCTTTTCCTGTTGATATTCCAGCTGATCCAAAGCTAAGAACTCCTGAACCATCAGTTACTAAAGCTTGGCCATTTGTACCATCTGCTGCCGGTAAAGTATACGCAGGCTGAGCCCCTGTAGTGCTGGGAAAACCTGAAGAAACAATATCTGTTCCATTATGGAAACATAAAACTGTTGCTCCAGTAGGTATTACAATTCCTGTTTGACCTGTTACTTTAAATGTAATTGTATTAGCTGCTGAACTTTTAGTTGTATTATCTACAATAATAAAAGGTTTTTCAATATTAGCATTAGGGTCTCCTGCTTGTGCAGCTATATCTAAAACTCTGGATCCACCAGTAGTTCCTGATAAATTAACCCACATAGCTCTACCATCGTAAGTCCCTGTAGATCCATCTGGAATAGTTAAAGTTCTATCAGCGGTTAATGCAACATCAATATACCCAAGGGTATTCATGATGAAATTTAAATTGTTATTTGTATTTGTACCCCATGTGCCGGCATTTTCTCCGGTTGCCATTAATTGAATACCAAGACTATTATATGTTGAAGCCATTGTAAAAATCTCCTAGTTTTTTAGTTTATATGTTCTCATTAGTTTAAAGTCAATAGTATTATGCAGGTGTTTTATTCGTATAAGTAGCACTTGTTCTTGGTGTTTTATTGCTATAACTTGCGCTGGTATGTGGTGATTTATCTCCATAATATTTAAGCACTAAACCTGGTCCGTTTACACTAGCTGTTAAAGACTGTCCTAGGCCCACTAAACTTGCATTAGTCTGTTGAATCGTAGTAAGAGAGCCAGCAGCTGTAGTAGCAGCAATTCCTGTTAAAGTTGTTAACGTAGTTGGAGAAGCTGTTATAGTACCTAACGCAGTGGTAGCAGATTGTGCTGCTAAAGTCATGATAGGATCAGAAGTTGTTGTTATAGTTCCTATATCAGTATCTGCTGATTGACCAGTTATACCTATGACATCTGCAGGATTTAAAGTTCCTACAGCTGATGTAGCTGATAAACCTACTAATCCAACTGAATGCTCGTCAAGCGAAACATTTCCAAAAGAAGAAACTAATTGTTGACCGGTTAATGAAAGAGTTAAACTTGCATCAATAGTTAGTGAACCAACTTCTGTTTCCGCTTCAATACCTGTCAGACCAACTATTTGTCCGGGTATTTCTGTTAAAGTTCCTAAAGATGTTGTAGCTGATAAACCAGTTAAAGTTTCAATTGCACTTTCAACTGAACCCCAACCATTTTCACCCCACTTAAGTGTACCCCAACCAGGTTTTACTTCTATTAGTTCTGTTAAACTTCCAACTGCAGTGCTTGCTGATTGACCTGTAAGAGTAATTACTTCATCAGAAAGATCTCCCCACTCGCTATTACCCCAACCTTTAGCACCCCAGCCAGTAGCTAGAACAGTCGAACCATTCCACTGAGATTGTCCCCAGGTTAATCGTCCCCATCCCGTAGACATGGGCCTCCTATGCTATTTGAATAATTGCGTTGCCTGCTGTTTGTGCTGGAAATTGAATTGTAAAAGTTCCAGTTGTCACAGTCTTGTCTGCGCCAAAGTTAATTGCGCAAACCGCTTTATTTGAATTCGTTGAATTATAAATTAAGCATCCTCTTGCTGTAAATGATGCTGTTGATCCCCATGACGTGCTTGCAAATAAACAACACGCAGTGTCACTAGATAAAACTGGAGTTGTACTTGTTAAAGCGTTTCCACCTGTTGTGTATCCTGTTGAAGTTGAACTAACTTCATAAGTGTTAGTTGGATCAGCTGTACCATCAGTTGGTGCTGTGTACACTGTAGTTGATTTACTTAAAGTTGCTGAACTTGTGTATAAAGATAGTTTAAATGCGTCTGTGCCATTAGTAAAATTGTGACCTTCTACTAAAATTTCTTGTTTAAAGCTATTACAAATTGCCGATACTATTGCCATAATTTATCTCCTGTTACTGAGGCGGTGATTCGATTGGAATACGTACAGTACCATCTGTGTAATCGTCTCTTCTCCGTCTCCCTATTTGCATACTTGCAAATTTCGCTAGTTCCTGTTTATACTTTTGTTCATATAATGTCAACATATCTGCAGGCCCTTTTAAGAAAGAAAAAGCTTCTACTAGACATGCATATAAGAGCCCTTGAGGGAAATATTTACTGACATATGTCCCAGAAGTCTGTGTTTCTAAATCAGGTGGAATCTTATTCCAATAAATAGTATATAAATAATTTTTATCAGGAGTAGGTGATAAATAAAGAGCACCTGAGGTAGTTGAAGTTGTACCAGTAGCTCCTCCAAACATGGCATAATATTTAGGAAGTCCTGTAGTATCTTGACCTGTTTGACTTCCTTCAGGACCTGTTAATTCCCCAACATACTCTTGAATAAAAGTTTGATCTCTTTTTAATAAAAATTGTCCTTGACCTGTTCTAGAAGATGTAGAGTCAAATACTTGAACGGCTCTAACAAATAAACAACCAGCCGGCACATTTATACTATTAAAATCTGTAGCTAATTGAGCATCTGATCTAACTCTATCTGAATCCATAGGGAGATCATATGCAATTCTATATTCTGCATTTTCAATAAATCTGTTTATAACTGCTTGAGTAAAAACCGTGCTGTCTACTTCAGAATAATTTCTAATATCTGTTGTTAAATTTGAGTAAGTATATCCTGCCATTATGCTTGTAAAGTAACCGGTCCTACTGAGATCGGGTACCCTCCTCCTGTTTCTACAATTGTTGCGTTTGTATCAGCACTAAAATAAAACCAATTTCTACCGAACTGTCCAGTATTATTAGGTCCTGTTGTATCAGTTGCGCCATCAACAAATTTTCCTACAGTTATAGTGTATCCTGCAGCTTTTGCAATTGTTGTTCCTGTAATTCCTCCCACTCCATCCGGAGTTCCATAAACTCCAGCGGCACCGGGTGCACCTCTAAATCTTTTTACATCTCCTGTTGTATATCCATGTCCAGGTAAATTAACATTAACGATTGGAGAACCAATTTGATAAGTTACTAATGGATTAAATCCTAATACATCAGCTATACCAAATTCTGTTCTAGCTGGTTTTGCATGTTGCAAAGCTTGTGGATCAGCGCCCACGGGTCTTGGACTTATTTGAGGTTGTTTAGGCTCATATTCAGAATTATGCACCCAAAGACCATTCCATTCTT
>Ga0209992_10004025_pt1 | contig 11897 bp, 16 predicted proteins | sample 2SBtaG_2_FD_182564 | JGI IMG/M metagenome (GOLD analysis project Ga0209992, IMG submission 182564) | Deep subsurface microbial communities from Kolumbo volcano to uncover new lineages of life (NeLLi) - 2SBTROV12_ACTIVE470 metaG (SPAdes)... | ecosystem: Environmental > Aquatic > Marine >... | reverse complement strand
CTACAATTTTACATGGTTCGCCACTAGGTTGATCAGAATGTGGTAATAGAATGTAAGATCCTATTTTCAAAGAACCAAGGTCAGAAGGTTTACTCATGCAAAACAGTTTTTCGTCGAATATTTAACGTTTACACCTGTCTAACAAGTAGAATATTTTTTGATGTAGGCATGATATTTTTTTTCCAAAATTTACCTTTTTTTGAATAGGGATCAACAATCACCATCATGTAATCATAATATTACATTTCCATAATATTGATGAATTAGAAGTAATTTTCAGAACAGTATAATTATCATTCCGTAACGGAATATTCGTTAAAACTACTTAGAATCTTAATAATTTCATCTCCTATCCATCAAGATTACAACAAGTAAAAGACATGGTGCTAAAACTACCAATGTTCCACCTAACAAAGTAACCTCAATCCATTCAGTTCCACCACCTAACCAAATAAGAATAACACCAAGAAAGAACGCACCAATTAATGATATTATTTTTCCCAACATTTTGAATAACAAAAATCGGTTTTCAAGTTTATTACTCTTTGGTGTAACTTTCTATGCCTAGAACTTGGGTAAACTCTCTATGCAGTAGCACATCTTGAAGATAAACCCCATACATCAGGGGGTTTCAAGTATCTCATAGTTCAGTTTGTTCCTAGAATCCCCATACCCTGCCAAAAATCAGGGTTTTGAAAATATCACATTTTTAAGATGATGATATGAGTTTCTTAGTATGTTTCTTGGATTGACTTTAGAACAATGGGTTTCAGGTGCTACGGTTCTTGGTGTGTTGATAGCACTATTCACACTAGCATGGCAAATCAAAGGACAAAGAAATCAATTAGAAGAAACCAAGAAAACAAGGTCAGCACAAGTTGGACATGATTACAATATTCGATTGATGGAACATGAATTTAGAATTGTAAGTAGGATTATGGCAATATCTGAAATTAACAAAAAACCTATTCAAATTGGAATTAGGTTCAGTACAGATGTTAGTAAATTACAGATAAATGAATTTGATTTAGATAATTATCTTTCAGAACTAGAAACATTAAGTTTGTTCATCAATGATGGTGTAATTAATATAAAATATGCTTATGAATTATTTGGTGGTTCAGTACACAATCTTTATTCAAATAAGGATATTGCAAACTACATAGGAAATAGTAGAAAATCTCAATCTGATTTATGGGATCAATTAAACAAAGCACATGATAAAATGTTGGATTATCAAAAAAATAAGTATAACCAATCTTAGTAGTTTTTACCTTTTAGAATATGTGATTTAATACAATGAATTGCATCATCAACAATATGTTCTTCAAAGACTACCATAATATCACAATTACCACATCTGAAAGTTCTCGTTCTGTACTGATTTGGTAAATTATTATTACTTAGAATTTTATCATAATACATCTTGTTTCTCTTAAAACAAACAGGACAGCATCTATCAGGGTATCTCATTTCAATAATTTAATCAATGTATTTTTTTTGTTGTTTTGAATTTTTAATTGTACAATAAGGCTTACTTTCAAAAATTTCCCATACGGTTTCAAATGAATTTATTACTTCATCATTGTAGCCATGTCGTTCAAGCCACAAAAAAATACTTCTCTTAGAACTTAGATGTGATGGAAAATCGTGATTTCCCTTAGCAATTTGATGACATTGTTTTATGTAGTTTGAACCTTTGACATGATTAATACTAAGAAATGTTGCAAACTTCAAAATCTTAGTTTCCTGTAATTCCATCAATAGTTTCAATCAACCAACCACTTAGAAAGAGATGGTAGAGAACCATTCCTGTACCAACCCCTAACATATAGCGAAAAAGTCCAAACAATTAGATCAACCCTTTATGATTAAGAAATAAAGCAAATCCCACCATCAATCCTAATCCTAGAATTAAAAACCCAAATCCCTTAACCACCGTATTCATAAAATCAATTTGAATATAGGATATTTAATAACTGAATTTTCTATTAGATTTTGGTTTTCTAGTTATCAACTCATCAACATCAAAAGGAATATCCAAATTCAATTTCTTTGCTTTTCTGAATATTTCTTTAATCTCTTTTACAGGTATTTCACCATTATTGACTTTAGACAATAATTGCTGATAACGATAGTATTTGTCATACAAAATAGGCTTCAATGAACCATCTTTTGCTAGATAATTCTCTTTGATATGATCAGGTTTTTCCCATATTGACCTGACAGTAGGCACACGCCATCTAGTAATTGCATTTCTCAAAGTCTTTTCTTCATCTTTTTTGAGAATTAGAGAAACATCATCAACCTTAGTGAATCGTTTAACACAATGACTACCAATAGTCATTATCAATTTCTTTTCATCATGTTTTATCTTAAAGACATAGACAAAACCATGACCACAATATTGACAAGAACCCCATGCTTTAGTTTTATCACCAAGTTTTTTGTTATGAATATGTTCTGCAATTATTCTATCTTTTCTTCTTTCATCTATGTTATCAAAAAATGGTGTAATATCTGTATATCCCTCTGTATCTTTTCCTGTAAATTGATATTGTATTCTACCTTGTTCATCTTTAGTTGCTGTTTTCTCAAAATCACACGCAACCCATTCATCAGTATTAGTTTCTGTCAATCTAGCAAAACTTTTGATTTGTTTTACACAATCAACAGGACTATGATTATCTGAACCACTATCTGACTTGAAAGAGTATTCCTCATCAAAATCATCAAAAGTGTTGTTGGACATAGTATAACCTTGTTTATGATCAATATGGGTATAAATGATTCTGCATTTTTTTCTCAAAGTTCAGTTCAAAGATATTGACACCACTACTATGAACATAATATTTTCCCATAATCAAAAACTATCCAATGGTTTCATGTTGTTTTGTTGTTTTACAGTAATGAGTAATTCATTTCTTTCATCTTTACTCATACTCTTTCCATGTTCAATTTTGTATTCATATTGTACTCTTTGAATCTCAATGGATTTTACAATATCACAATACAAATCAACAGTTAGTTTATCCAAACAATCAGGTTTTTCATAAACACCTGTATCATATTGTAATTTACCATCTAAATCGAAATATGGCATACCTAAAGCAGAAACACCTACATTTTTGAGATAATCAAAAATCTCGATATTATCAATATGTAATGTTAGATCATCAGGCATATCGACTAAGGTTTGCTCTATCTGTTTATGATGAATCTCTGACTTTTCACGATATGCAGGTGCTAAAGTTTGCATTTTGAGTGAACATTCAGGGCAAATACAATCAATATCAGCATCTAAAATGATATTGACATAGGCACTTTGCACTATATCATACTGCGATAATCCATAATCAAACCTCATTTGTAGAAATTCCATGCTTGGTTCGTCATGGTCACTTTGGGGATTAGCAGGATTATCTTCTAGGGTGTTTAATTTTGGCTTGATGAATCGTCTTAACGACTTGCACAAATTCTGAATATTTCCATTTACATATTCTTCAAAGTATTCATTAGTTACATCTTTGATTTTATCATTAATTATCGAATGAGTGAAAGAAACCTTTTGTAATTTGTATGAATGATATATTTTATGTTTACCTGATTTAGATACTTTGATAGTAGAATACTCTTTTAATTCATCACTAAACGAATCATATTCTGCTTGATTAATTTTTTTCTCTAACTCTTTATGCTCAAACAATATAGAATCTAATTGTTCATTACCTGTTGCTGAATGTTTCAAAACTGATTCTACTTTAAAGAAAGTATTTTGACACTCACCAAAATAAACAACACTATGTTCTGCTGACCTCTTATCCTCATCTTTCATGTAAACAGCAGAATGAGATAACAGATACTTGGATAATGAATAACAATCAATCCATGTATCTAAAGTTGAGATGTTTGAAATAATCCAACCTGTTTTTTCTTGAACCTTTGCACAAAACTTTCCATCAATCCACCCTGCTAGAATAGAATGGTAATGTGGACTAAGATATGCAGATTCTAAATCATCTGTAAATCTATAAGGGTGGTCAATCATTACACCACCATCAATATCATTTCGTAGAATGGGTTTACCACTTGCAATTAGTTTTTCTTTTGCTTTCTTATCATAAACTAATCTATCTTTTTCAATATCATAGATAGCATTTAGAATCCTAAGTCGTTTTAGTTTTAATTTTGCTCTACCCTCTTTTGTAAGAAAATTTGATTGTTCATCAAATGGTACAGATACAACATTATGAGATAATATTCTTGACCTGTTTTTCTTTAGATAGATTTTCTTGTTACTTTTTAGATTGGTAAATGTCAATAATCTATTAGTAATTGACCTTGCTTCTCTAGCCATTGTAGTAGATGCACAGGTTTTACACCCTTTATGATTACAATGCATTACCACTTTTCTGATATATCCACCATCATTTCGTGGGTGTAAATCAGATTCTAAACAACCTGTAATTCTACGACCTTTTCCACATGATTCTTTTCCATTGAAAACATGTGCAGGTAGCATAATATCAGAAACAAAATCTTTTGCAAAATGCTGTGATTGATTCTTTAATTCATACGCATCAAAACTTCTTTTACCATTTCCTGAAAATTCTTTTGAATCTGAATCAACTGTCTTTGATTTATCAACATCAAAGTTTGCATAATTGATTGGTGTTGGATTAGAAAAGATTTCAGAATCATAATTAGAATTATTTTTTATTCTAAATTTTATCAAATCTTCATGTTTTAGATAATCTAAATATTCACTTTGAAATCTTGTTTGGAATACTTCACCGATTGCACGATACCATGCAACAAGTATTCTTTGTTTTGGTTCACTTTGAATAACTGTTTTTAATTCATTTGGAAAATCATTATGATCAATTACAACAACACGAAATTGAATAATTTGTGTATCAATGAGATTAACATATTTGTAATTGGCATCTTCTTTGAAACTACTAAGAAAAGTTTTGAATCTGTCAGATAATGCTGAATCAGTATAAGATGTATAATTAATTGAATCTTCTTTGATACTCATTACTTTAACAACCTCTTTGTTTTATTACGAAGTTGTAATGCTCGACCTCTCATCTTTTTATCCAAAAAATCTAAAGTGTCAAGATATACCGATAAACAATATTCAGTAGCAGAAATACAAGTCTTACACAAACTTGCTTGAACATCAAGTGTTCCAAAAACAGTTGGAACTTCAACCTCTATATCAGTAACATCACATATCTGACCACATTGATCACATGATGGATAACCACTCATTGATAGCCACCTGACCTAATGCAGTAATGCCTTAGTAACCTAGAGCAATCATCTACACAAATCCATTTACCATTTGCCAATTCATACATGAAAACAGATTTGAAACAATTAGAGCAATTCTTCTGAAAAACCCTAAGTTTACGTCTTACAGGATTCATCGAACCCATCTCCGATTTACAGCATCAGATAGTGTTTGTAACCACTCTATTGAATAATCTAACGTAGGTGATTGTGATTTATCATACTGATGCTCTCGTACCAAATGACAGTAGAGTTGTTTGATTTTAATCCAACGCTTAACTCGATTTTTACTATTTGCTCTGCATTTAGGACAAAAGATACCAAATTGTAATTCTACAATATTTCTACTACAATGCATCTTTTTGTAGTCTTTATTTATCTGTGGAAACAAACTCATTGTAGATACCTCTGTTTTGTTAGATGGTGGTGTTCGACTTCGGTTTGGTGTACACCACAATACACCAAGCCATTTATCATATCTTGATTAGAAATAAAACCACATGATACATTGTCAATAATACCATGTGGTAAGTTAAAGCCATCAGATAGATGTGCTACTATGATTGATTTCATTTTGCTTCGCCACCAATAATATCTAAAATAATGTTAAGTTCTGAATCAACTGAATGAGCCCTAATTCTTCTGTTTAGTATTTTTTCAATTCTAATAATGGTTAACGGTTTTAGAGTAACTCGCATACTCTCAATAGTATTAACTTGTGAATTATCGAATACAGATTCAATGTTGTAACGTTTTCCCATGATGTAAGCAACATTAGTAAGAACGAATTGCTACTTTAAGGTTATGAGGAAAAAATACATTCTTTTTAAACGAATACGTTTTCTCTACAAAATATTATAATTCTAAATTCAAAAACCATAACATCAATCATTCAACATATACACATCAATCAATTCTATTACAAACTTTGATCAACTAACTACTAAAGACCTCATTTGAAAACAATGCGTTTCGCCTGATTGATTATTATAATTTCTTACATTAACTATACCAAGCCTGATATTCACAAAAAATAATTTTCTATGACCAAAAACGTGATGTGAGATGTGAGTGATTTCTTTAGGGAATTTTTTGATTTCACACGCATTTGTGCCTAAATCTATTCAATTTGTGATGTATTTTGTGAGGGTGTTTACGCCTAGATTGTGACTATATTCACAGGTATTCACAGGTCAATTAACTAACTATGTGGTTAATGTTGCAGTAATTTTCTTTTTCATATCCGAGAATTTTTTTCTGATTGATGAATTTGTCATATCTTTGATTAGTTTAGGATAGTGCAGTACACCATGTTCTTGTTGTTCTATTAGTTTCTCTAAGACCATATCCCACTTCATGTTTTGTTCTTCTTTCAAGTCCTTGATAGTATGGTATAGTATCTTTTCTTGTGATTCATTTGGTTTTGTAACACTTGTGTCAGTTTTTGATTCTGTTGTTACTTTGATCAAGTCAGGGTTCATCTTGTAATACACTTGCATTAGATTGCACCAATTATCAGTTGGTAATTTGTGGTGAAACTTTGGCATTGGTATCGTTTGTAATCTTGGTACATCATCTGACTTGATGATGTATGCATAGTTGTACCCTAATCGTTTGATGTTAGGGTATAGTCTATTTGCTTTCTTGATTCCTTTTTTAGAATAACTATATTTCTCTAAGATTGCTTCTCTTTTCAAATCAATTTTATCTTCATATTTTTTCAATGAATCACCAAGTAGTTTATCAGGGGTATGCTTCAGAACGAGTATCGAATGTTGCTCACGAACATTTGGGAAAAGATCCTCATAGCGTTGTGTATCGAGTATCAAATTTAAAGAACTGTGTCTGGATTTTTTCGATAACCCCATCATACTTTTCTTTGAAAGTAAACTATCTCCACTCCAATCTCCTTTAGTTCCATTTGGCAGAATTTCAGATGCTTCCCTGATTATGATTGCAGTTCTATGCCATGATAGTTCTTGTACTGTCCAATCTTTCTTTTCTCTACCAAGTGCTTCAACTGTTAATGGTTGGAAGTGTTTGTATACAATATGTCTAATTTGTCTAAGGATAATCTCTAATGTTTTGAAATGATATGATTCATGTTCTTCAAGCCACATCTTAGGATTTACACAAATTATGCGTCTTTCCTTACGGGCTTGTAATAGAGCAGATGTAAAGATTTCAATAAATTCAGCATTTTTAGCGTTCTTTGATTTTAATGGTAACGGAATGTGTTTTACTACAATCAAGGGTTCGGGTTGAAGTTCTATTGGCTTTTCAGGTGGATTTGTAATATCGTATGGTTCTAAGATTTCACCATCACGCATCTTGTTTTCCCATTGTTCTTTTGTGTAGTATTTTCCATTTGCAAAATCAAGTGACTTTTGATCCCATTCAACGTATGGTGGACAGAGGATCAAGATAGGGTAAGCAGTATTACATTCGCATTCAAGTACCTCTCTTTCATCAGGGTGTTCAGTTTTCCATGCATCATGTTTTTTTCCACAATCAAGATTAACACACCAATGGAAATTTTCAAGGTTTTCAGCACCATGTAGATCAATTATTGTTACCCCATTATCATAGAGTTCATTTGCAACAAACTCATTGAATACACCCTTACCAAATCCCTTTTCTCCGATTGTGAGATAAAAATTTTGAACATTAGGATCAATCCATGCATCATCATCATAATGATCAAGTGTTGGTTCATCTTTGAATATCGTCATTATCTAATCAACTTCTTTGTTGTGTTCTTTGATGGTCTATGGTAATCTTCATCTTCATCATCATCTAGTTTTACAAACTCAATAATCTTAGAATAATTGTTGTATAGAATTGACCATAATCTAATGTACTTGTTTTTTTCTTTGTGTATCAATCTAAAATAAACATCTCTAGAAATCAATCGTGTCAAATCATTTGTTGATTCCATTTGTGATTCAGAAATTTTGGGTTGTTGTCCATCACTAAATGAATGAACCATCAAACCATCTTGTACAACATCTGCATACGATAATCCCTGCCAAGCGTACTTACAAGGTAAACTTTCATGAATTTCAATCAGTAAGGTATCTTCCTTAATTTGCCCTATTGGTGTCATGTTAGATAATGCAGGGATTGGTATTACCTCTAAGTTTTGATTATTGAAATCAATCTTTGATGTATCATAATGGAATAGTTCTGTATGTGGCATTGCACCCCACTCACCATGTTCAACCGTTAGAAAACATTGACCATGCCATAACTGTCTTAACTTGTAAACTGCTTCTACATTTGGAATTAAATCATCTCTCTTTTTTAGATTGATGTTTTTTTGTTTGATTGCTTCTTCTACAAGATATGTAATTTGATAACCTAGTTTCCCTGCTGAATTGAAATTGTCATAAGAAATATCAAAATTAACTACACCCATGTATCTTTGAATATTTGAAATAAAATCAACATCATGTTGAATAACTGATTTCGGTTGGAATGTTGAATCATCACCCATTAAGCATCACTTGGGTTTGATGATTTTGATATTGATGGTTCAATGACATGAACAGGTGTTGTAGAAATATCTGGGGGAATGAATTGCCTAACTTTATTCATTAGAGAAAGCAAATAATGTTTCTTTTTCATTCCTTGTGAATCATTAATCATTTTTACAAGTCTAGTATAACCATGAAAAATTGATGCATCAAAACCCTCATCAATAACCATTGATTCGATATAGACCACTAACTCATCTGCATAATTATCAATTTCACTTTCAAAGAATCTTTCAATTTTTGTTTTAACCATTTGAATATCTCTTATTCTTCTTGGTGTTGGTGGATCATTTACCATATTGATTTTATCTTGAATTTCCATTGTAAGACGATAAAGAGATTCTATATTCTTGGTGTATCTTGGTTGCCTGTGTTGTTCATTTGATAATTCATTTATTCTATTTTGATTATCTATTTCATGTTCATTACGTCTTTGATCACGTTCATCTATTTCTACCATTATTCTATCTTCACCTTTTCTGATACTATCTCGTATCTTGATGATTGGTGTACAGGTTTCAAATATTGGTGCAGGTAAATTATCAACAATTATGCTCAATCCTTACTCACCATTCTATTTTGTTTTGGTGGGAAAACCTCAACCTCACCATAATCACAGATAAAACAAATCTGGGTAATCATCAATGCATCACCATATTTTTTTTCTTCTAATCTGAAAGAATGTTTTAACCCATCAACACAAATCAATTCATCACAAATCATCTTATCACATATCCTATCATTACAATTTTGTAATGAAATAATTCTATGAGTTGTAGGATATGGTGTTTGGTATAGATATGATGCACCACGTTCTAGTAATTTCTGTTTAACTTTAGAGAATGATGGAACTTCAATTAACATAAAATAATACTATCCAAAAGGATATTTAATAACCAAGAAAATCAAATTGTTAGTGTTTTTTAATGGTTTTATTGTAATAATTATCGGTGTTAGGAAAATCTACTACAACAATAGATTCCCATGATAAGCGTCTAACACTATTTTTTTTTTGATAATAGTTTTAAAGTAGTTAAGTAGTCTTAAGAATGGGATAAGGCTAATTCCATGATGTAAGCAATTATAGAATTTTATGCCGAATCCCAATCTTTTACTAAAAACGGATTACTTCAATTAACACGAATAAACTAAGCCAAAAAGGATTATCTAATAACTAAAAATAGGTTAAAAAAATATATTCTATTTCTTGGTTAATTGATTATATCGAATAATTATTCTGTTAATTTAACAAAATCCTCATTGATTGTAGTAATATCATCACATATTTTTTCGATTTTCTCTTTGAGATAATCATTATCCCATTTATCCAAAATTAGTAGATTCAGTAAATTAAACAATTCATCATGTGATTCCATGTATTCTATTGATAGAAATTCAAGTCTTTTTGCATCAGCAGATGTGAATTTTGATTCAAAGACGTTCCTATCACTTTGAATATTTCTAACGTATTGGGAACTCATCTCATCTAATTCAATACGTGTTTCTTCATCAAGATGTTGGCTATGAAGTAGGTTAATTTCATTATCTATCATATCTCTTTGATTTATCAATTTGATTACTCTTTGTTTCCTATCATAATCAAACCAATCATAAGTTAATACAAATACTTCATCATGTAATTCAAATTGAATATCGCTGTAATCATTATGTAAGGCATCAGTTTTAATTCGTATTGATTCACTTAATGTGGTATTTTTCATTTCTTTGATTTTTTTAGTTCTTGATTCTCTTTTTTTAGTTTCTCCATTTCATCGATTAAACCACTTTTCCATGTGTGCATATCTTGCATTTCTTTAACCAAACTTGTAATCACATCATGGTCATTATCTTTTTTGATATTTGATGCATTAGCCTGTTGTTTTATTGTTGATTTTAATTCCTCAAGTTCTTTTGCACCATCTTGTAGTTTTTCTATTTCTGCTCGTTGTCTTTCTGTTTCTGAAATAGTTAATTCTGCTATTGCTTTTTTGTATTCTACAAACAAAGATTCAGTAGAGAAATCAGCATAGGTTTCATCTAATGGAATACTAGGGGTAGAATGTCCAAACATCTTTTCTGCATGAATTAATTTCATGGTATTAGTATTTTTTATGACAGTATCAAATCTTTTTCTTAAACCATGATTACGTTGAATTTCATTTCTCTTTTTATTGAAAGATTTTACAATGGTTGTATTTCTAAGTAATCTATCCATTATTTCAGATACTGCTTTTTCTGTAATACCATGTACTTTCTCAACACCAATCTGATAGACTTTTCTAAATGCAGGTGAATCATCATTAAGATATTCACCATCTTTTTTTCTTTGTTCAATATACTGATCAAATGCCTTAGATGCTTCGGGTGTTAGAAATGTAGTATATTCATCTATTTCACCTGAATAAACAAGTACACTTTTACAATCTTCAATAGGTTGAATATCTTTTATTTTTAGATATGGAAATGCACCAATCCTAACACCTGATGCTGACATAAACAAAACAACTGCTCTATTTCTTTTGTCAGTACATTGTTGTAGAATTTCTTGTACTTGTTCAGTTGAGTATGCTTTTCTACCTGATTTTTTGACTTTAGCAGGGTATAATCGTCTAATCTTTTTCCATTTGATTTCAATATCATTTACCTCAAAAAATGCCTGTAATGGATAAACTCTCGTAGGAATGGTATTAGGGGATAATTTTGATTTCATATCCATCACATAATCTTCTATCATTTCTTGAAGTTTTTTAGTATCGATACCTAGAATTGAATCATAATCTTTGAGTTTATAGAAATCCTTGAATCTATTGAGATTTTTGAGATATTCAACCATAGTTGCCTTTGATTTGATGCTATTTTCAAAAAGAAGTAGTGAGCGTTGTTTCAATGATTAGTGTAAGTAAGATTTACTATTATACTTGCCCAACAGGTAGAAACTTTAACTTTTCTACTTTAGCTGATCAAGAATTGAAAGACTCAATAAATTACTCATTGTCAATCCTTTTCTGTTAACTTCACGTTTAGTTTGATCACAGTATTTCTTTACACTTTGATGACTCTTTT
>Ga0209992_10004022_pt1 | contig 11906 bp, 7 predicted proteins | sample 2SBtaG_2_FD_182564 | JGI IMG/M metagenome (GOLD analysis project Ga0209992, IMG submission 182564) | Deep subsurface microbial communities from Kolumbo volcano to uncover new lineages of life (NeLLi) - 2SBTROV12_ACTIVE470 metaG (SPAdes)... | ecosystem: Environmental > Aquatic > Marine > Volcanic... | reverse complement strand
TGTAGGATTGATACTCCTATTAACGGTTTTTGTGGGTTTGATCGCGTTCGGATTCCTGACCCGGCGCATCGGTCACATCTCTTCCGTGGTCGAGGAGTACGGCAAGGGCGACTACTCCGAGCGCATTCATTTGAAAGGCGGCGACGAGATCTCAACGCTTGCCGGCACAGTGGATTCCATGGCCGACGCTCTCGAAAACAATATTGAGCGCCTGGAAAACGAAGATCGATTGAGAAGGGAGCTCGTTGCCAATATCTCTCATGACCTGCGCAGCCCGCTGGCATCGATAAGGGGATATCTGGAAACAATTCTCATCAAGTCAGACACGCTTTCGAAGGAAGAACTGACCAAATACCTGGAAACGGGCATTGCCGGAACAGAGAGGCTCAACAGGCTGGTAGGTGATCTGTTCGAGCTTTCCAAGCTCGATGCCAATCAGATAGCACTCAATCCGGAGCCGTTTTCACTCGGTGACCTGGTTCAGGACGTTGTTCTGCAATTTGCGCCCCGGGCGACGGAACTGGACGTGCAGTTGATTGCCGAATTTCCAGAAGATCCGGCTCTGGCATTGGGAGACATCGCCCTCGTAGAACGGGCACTCACAAACCTGATCGACAATGCCCTGAAATACTCCCACGAAGGGGGAATCATCCGAGTCGTACCCGAATGGGATGGCGAACAGATCCATCTCAACGTAATCGACAATGGCCCCGGGATCGCAGAGTCAGACCTGCCATACATCTTTGATCGATTCTATACCGTCGACAAAAGCCGTAGTCGAACAAAAGACGCAACGGGACTGGGCCTCGCCATAACAAAGAAGATCATTGAACTGCACGACAGTACGCTGAGTGTGACGAGCAAGCTCAACTCTGGAACGACTTTCAGCTTCTGGCTACCCGTATCCAAAGGAGGCTTCTCTCCTGCTTTGTGACTCAGTCGTTAGAACGACTTTAGTCTGCCGTGATCCTGCTGTGATAGAGCATATCTAACATTGGATTGTGTTCGGCCAGCCTCTCATCGAGATGTGCCCGCCGCCCCGCAAACAATTCAAAAAACAGACTCTATCACGAACATGAATCGATTTTCATCCAGGTTGCTCGTCACACTATTTGCAGCCTCAACTCTTATTCTGGCCGCCTGTGACAGCGATTCCGGATCAGATAGTCAAGGATTCACTCTGGCCCTGTCCAATGTGGACCCTCTATCGGGTGGTTTCCACTATGAAGGGTGGCTCATCATTGATGGTTCTCCCATAAGCACCGGAAAGTTCAACGTTTCGTCTTCGGGTACTCTCATGGACCTTGACGGATCGAGCATCGGAAACGGCTCATTCGAAGTTGACGCGGACGTGGACAATGCGACGGCGTTTGTTCTCACGATAGAACCCGCCGGTGACACGGATTCCGTACCAGCGACCACGAAATATCTCGGCGGAGATTTTGCTTCTGGATCAACCACGCTGTCCGTTTCCCATGGTTCTTCTCTATCGGACTCTTTTTCCTCTTCGGAAGGTGAGTTTATTCTCGCGACACCGACCAACGGTGCTGATTCGAACGAAACCAGTGGCATCTGGTGGCTGAATCCAACAGGCGCCGCACCTGCAGCAGGACTCTCCCTTCCAACGCTTCCTCAGGGTTGGGTCTACGAAGGATGGGTCGTCATAAGCGGCACTCCGGTTACCACAGGGACGTTCGATTCCGGATCTGGCGCCGACGCGTTTGACGGGTTCTCGGGGACACAGGGAGGACCACCCTTCCCCGGTGAAGACTTTCTCTCGAATGCTCCCTCGGGCCTGAGCTTTCCGACAGATCTGAGCGGAGGAACAGCAGTGATCTCGATCGAGCCGTTTCCAGACGACAGTGCCGCACCCTTTACGCTGAAACCACTGGTGGGCGCCATTCCGGCCTCATCCGCACCGTTTACCGTGTACTCCATGGACAACAATGTATCCAGCTTTCCCTCCGGTAGCGTGCAGCTGCGATAGCCTCGGCCATCGCGAAATGACTCAATCAATGGAAGGCGCCGGGGGGTGCGGGCAGCGAATGCTGCCCGCACCTCTTTTTACATGTAACCCGCTTCGACTGGCTGCGTAGTTTTGACTTCGGCCACGACCCGCTTCACGACCTGAGCCACGACCTGCGTCACAACCTGAGCCACGATCTGAGCCGCAACCTAAACCATGAACAGCCCGGAAATAATAATGCGCCTCTTAGTTGCTCTCTTCCTGTCTTTGCTTCTGCTTCCGGGAGCCGTATCGGCTCAGGATGCCAATCCCGAAGACGTTGCCTCCATCGAATCCATCATCGCAGCGACGTATGAGTCCATCAATCGTGCACCGGGTGAGAACTTCCAGTGGGATAGATTCCGTTCACTTTTCATCCGCCAGGCCGTTCTGATTCCAAACACAGAGCAGCGCCAGGGCGAATTCGATATCCAGACACCCGAAGATTTTATCGAGTGGATCGATTCGGTGACGCCCATCGGAGGGCCCAATGACAGGGGCTTTGCGGAAGAGGGCTATCACAATCAAATCGATCAGTACGGAGACGTTGCCAATGTGATGAGCTCTTATCAGAAGCACTTCTGGGGAGACACCCGAATTCTTGGTCGAGGTGTCAATTCCTTCCAGCTTGTTCGAAACAACAACCGCTGGTGGATTACGGGTATTGCCTGGGATGAAAACTATGCTGCCGGGCCGGTCCCCGACCGATTCGGCGGCGAACCGGAGCCACCAGATCCTCGCTGACGCGAGCCTGTACAGATTCCAGCAATCCGAAGAGAATTGAGAGGTATAACAATCCAGTAGTTGGCGAGCTATATGGCTAGGGCTATTTTGAAGCCCATCATACCCCGAGATTTATGAAGGCAACGGTATACATGGCCGCGAGCCTCGACGGATTCATAGCACGTGAGAACGGAGACCTGGACTGGCTCCCGCAATTTGGAGCCAACGATGAAGACTATGGCTACCATGAGTTTATGGACACCGTGGACGCGCTGATCATGGGAAGAGCGACCTTCGAAAAGGTCCTCACATTCGGAGATACATGGCCCTACGGTGACAAGCCCGTTGTGGTATTGAGCAGCAATCCGGTGAGCTTCCCTGCCCACGTCCCCGCTTCGGTTCAAAACCTCAGTGGCCCCTTTGACGAGACTCTGCAGGGGCTATTGCAACTCGGGTACGGCCATATTTACCTGGATGGTGGGAAGACCGTACAACGATTTCTTGAGGCGGGCATGGTCGATCGATACATCATCACCGTCATCCCGGTCTTGATCGGCACGGGCATTCCGCTTTTTGGCCCGCTCGAGGAAGACGTACATCTCGAGCTGGCCGCTACCAAGTCGTGGCCCAGTGGAATTGCTCAATACACGTACGAGGTCGCCCGCGGGGCTACCGCACCTGACTGAATTTACAAGCGGCTCCCATCAGAAGGTGAAGCCAAGCCCTGTGCCCAGGAATGTCTCTTCTTCCGAGATATTCATGGAGATCTGCAGCAACGCCATATCAAAGAAGTTGAACCAGACACCGCCGCCGACACCCTGATGCCATGAGCCAGCATCATCTGCATCAGAATACACGCGTCCATTGTCCAGATAAGCGTTCACTCCTCCCCTTCCAATGGCGAGCATCGTCGAAAATGTAAACAGCTCTCGGCGCACTTCTACGTTCTGATAAACGGCCGTATTCCCCGAAAAACGATCGTTTCTCCACCCTCTCAGCCCTGAATCTGCGCCGAGGGAGGAGGATCGGAAGTAGGGAAAATCGCCTGTTGTATGAGACACACCGAATCGTGTGGCGAACGTCGTCTTCCTTCCCAGGCCTGGCGTGTAATAGAGTGACAATTTGGAAGCCATCGAAGTATAGTCGCCGGCCTCATCTCCTATTCCGATTCTCGACCTGGCCGATGCTTCCCAGCGAAATCCAGACAACGGATAAACGTGGTTGTCACGTCGATCCAGTTCCAACCGAGCGGATACGCCGATATGAGATTGGTCTGCGAAGTCACCGACAGGGAGAGCGGCCTCGGCAAGCGTCGCAAATCCACCCTTGGACTGATCTACATCGGCGAACTCATAGAAAGATGTCAGTTCGGAATGAACGCCCGAATCCCAGTCCCTGAAAAATCCAAGATCGAAATGGTAATCTTCCATCGTGGATTCGTAGTAAGATGATCTCGAGACCGGTGTCTTGGTATTGGAACCGAAGCCATAGAAGTTTTGAATATTTCCCTGTGTTTTGGCTCGCGCCTTGGCCATCAAACCCCAGGGGCCGAATCGCTGATTGAACCACCCATCGTACTTGAACGTGAAGGCCCTCGAACGAGTGCCGATGCTGGCACTGACTGTGTGTGTCGTTGAAAAAGGATCGCGATGATAAACGTATGAGGTGTGCGTCCCACCACCCCCGAGAATAAGCCCATCTTCCTGACTTGAAGCGAAAACGATGGACGGGAGGAATACCTCAAACCAGTACGTGTAGGGGCTATATGCGTGAATTGTGGGGTCGGAAGTCAACTGGTTTCGGGTCGAAGCGCCATACTGGATGGTGGACTCGGTCGGGGTGTCTCGAACGAACCAATTCTGCCGTACTACATTCTGCGTAGTGCGGTCCTCGAAAATGTCTTCTCCCGTTCCTCCTATCGCATAAATCCTGATCGGGAAAGTCGACGTCCCTCGTAAACTGAACCGATCGTTTCCTCCCATTCCGTAAAGCCTGATTTCTTCCGTTTCGTCGGCATAAAACGTTCTCCTGTCCAGGTCCTGGAGCACCTCTCCCTTTTTGTTGATCTTCGTCATGGTCACGATGACGCTGTCTCGCGAAGCCACGACGGTGAACATCTCATGTTTGTCCGAACCGACGAGATCGACCAGTTTTGCCAGAATGCGATAGTACTCTGAAGCAACCTCGGGAAGCTCATTCATTCTCGACTTCATGGTGGAGGCGAAGTCGGCCTCGTACAACGGTTTGATCTCATTGGGAAGCCCATCAACGGCTTCCTGCAATGCATCGTCACCGATGGAAGCAGAAACATCCTCCGCCAGTGCGACCCATTGATCCTCAGAAAGGAAGGAAAGAAAGCGACGATCCTGTGGCATCCCATTTCCGTTCAAGCCAGGAATAAATCCAAACTTTGGCCGGAAGTCCTGGAATCGAGGAATCACAAATTGCGACTTGATGATGCTGGGAAAGAAGCCATTCATCCGGTTGAATGCCCAGTCTCTGTCACGCGGAATGGGGCGATACAGATCACCCTTCCCGTCAGGATCATCGAATGTGGACCATCTCCATTGATCTTGATGCCTGTCCCAGTCGCTCAACAACATATCGAAGAGTCTTGAACGAGCGAAGAACACTCCATCCACCCGATTATCATTGTCATCGAGCAGTTCGCGGAACATCTTTCCGGCAGAAATCACTTTTTCAGAATTCCCGTATTGCGGAAACGCCGACATATCGTCGTCAGGGCGCTGCTCAAACAACATCACCTGATCTGCAACGAGATCAGCAAATTGTTCGAAGCCCGGATCGAAAGGCACATAATACAATTTGGGGATGCTGTAGTAGATTCCCGCCGCTTTCGCGAGTGGGGGCACCATCAGTGCAGAAAAAGGCAGCAGAACACTCGTCTGATCTTTGATGATGGTCTGTGCGATCGTCTTCTGAAACTCTACAGGGATTGATTTGGATGGATCTTTCTCCACCGATCGCACCACGTACTGATACCCGTCGGAATCGAGTAAGCGGACCGACGTTGTCTGAAGGCCCCCTCCTCTTTTGAGCGGTTTCAATCCACCGAACAGGGAGTCGATCTCAAACACCTCGGTTGACACGGGAGTGATCCAGGCGTCTCGGTGGTGATTACCCCAAAAAGCTCTTTTGAATTTGGAGGCCGCAAATGAGGGTACGACCGCAACAGTAACCGAATCGGATGTGACACTTCGTTCTCTGGCTGCTGCACCGGGTTCGGCTTCTTCTACCAGCGTGTTTGACGCTCGAAACAGATCCGCCCGGTGCAATTCATCTCCCATTGAATTGACGGCCCGCAATCGAACGCTCCCGTCATTGAAGTATTCGAGCACCATAAATCCTTCTTCGCTGCTCGTAAAAGCAGAGTTGGTTTCGCTCACCCAGGCCGGTCTCGATCCCGAACCACTGATCAAATGATGCGCCTTCCCGATTGCGACATGCTGCAGACTGTGCTCATGACCGGAGGCGTAAATCAGATTTCCGGGATGAGACGAAAACAATGGAATGAGCGACTCGGAGAGCGTGCGATACGTTTGATTGACCAGATCCTGCCTTCCCCCGAACAAGCTTCGCGCGACCGGATACAGAGACCCGATTCCCGGAAGCGGAATCCAGGCGTTTTCATTGAGGTTTGTGAGCGGAAAGAGATGGTCTTTCAGGGAAAACCGCCCGCCATGTTCGCCAAAAGAAACAAGCGGGTGATGGCCCACTACCAGGACCTGTTCGTCATCCCGTTTGGCAAGCAGGTCGCGGAGTTCGAGCAGGAAATCGCCCTTTTCTTCCAATTCGTAGTCACCCGTGTCCCCGAACGGCTGGTCGTCCAGAAGCCACCACTGGGTGTCGATCACGATCAGCCTGATTTCATCGGTTAGCTTCACTTCGATTGGGCCGGGATAGCCATCTCTGGGCAGAAATGACCCTTCGCCCAGTCGGTCATCGACATATTCCTGCTGCCGACGCAACTTTTCACGCGAATAGTCCCCGGCATCTCCCCAGTCATGATTACCCGGAATGAAATACGTCTCTCCCGCAAAATCTTCGACGGCCATGAGAGCTTCGTCAATTCTCATTTCAGCCTGGCTTCGCTTCTCCGAAGCCGAGTCGGGCATACCACAACAGTAAATGTTGTCTCCTAGAAAGACCGCCGCTGACGACTCCCCTTCAGCGGAAAGCACGGTTTTGAGATGTTGAAGCGCCGGGGCGTCACCCGGGAAATTGGTACCTCCCGTATCTCCGATCAGATAGACGCGGTACACAACATCGAGTTGTTGCGCGTGTGATCGTGAAGGCAGAATCCACAGAACGAGAAAAAGGGGGACTATGACAAGGCGCATTTTCATCGATCAGATTCCGGGCTGGCCTCAAGTGGATCAAAACGAAACAGCCGCGCCTTCTTGCTTCTGCCTTCCGTCAAGATGTAAAGCCTGTTTTCGCCATCAAAGGCAATGCCTTCGGGTTGCGGCATGTGCTTGATATCCAAACGAATCAAGGTATTGTGTTGGCTCGACATGATCAGCAAGTTTTCCCCAACTGCGGAGAGAATGAATAGGTCGCCCGTTGAGGGCTGAACAGCAATGGCCGAAGGCTGAAACCGACCGATGGAAATATCGCACTCCCCGCATGCACTTCGCAAAAGCGTCCGATCAATAAACACAGCCGGAAACTCAGATATTCTCGCCCCAGCCTCATCGAACGCGAATACTGATCGTCCTTTGCGGCCGCGAATTCCATCGCCAACCTTACATCCAACCAAAATGCGTTCATTCGCGTTGTCGTATCCGATCGCCTCCGCGTCACAGGTGCCCGGCAGATCCAGCCGCAACCTCTTTCTCGTGTTTCGTGATTTCGCATGCGGATCTGTGAAGTAGAGATGGCCGGAAGAGCGTAAAACGTGCGCAATTCCCGAAATAAGTTCGACTCCCTCGTAGTCACCATCGGAGGCAAACAATTTTCGGTTCAGGATCTTTCCTGTCGATGCATCCAGGGAATAGAGAACTCCGTTTTCATCCTCGACGGCATACAAAACGCCTTCCTCACCCATGCTGAGTCCCGAAGCTTCCTTCAGGATTTGCGGAAGGACGAGTTCACTGGACGGCTTCGAATAGTCATACGTCACCGCATCCTGAGCATGAATCGGCATCGCAAGCAGGAGTAAACCCGACAAACATGGTGCTGCGTAAGGCCATGATATGTAGTTTCGTGAGTTCATCCTGGGTGTGAAAACGATCAAACTGCCTTCGATTCTTTGTACTTTGTGTGATCGAACTGTTTCATTCTTCAGATTTGCGCATCATAGCACAAATGAGCAGTCAAAACCATGCCCTCTGATCAATCAGATAATACGAGTAGCCAAGAGATGGAAGGCGATAATCTTGAATCACATCCGAAGAATGAAAGCAGCGCGGTGAGAGGCGAACCTGCATCGGTCGCACCGGCCAAGTCCGATAAGCCTGCCAAGGCGAAAAAGGAAAAGCTGGGCAGCCGTCGCGGAGTCGAAACCATGTTCAGGACCTCCTACAGGGTTCACATGGACCTTTCTTCGCTCGCCGATACGAAAGCAAACATCATGATTTCGATCAACGGAATCATCATATCGATCATCATCGCATCGATATCTCCCAAGATCGACACCAATCCCTGGCTTCTTCTCCCCACGAGTGTGATGCTGCTTTCATGTCTCGTCTCAATCGTCTACGCCGTGCTCTCTGCTCGACCCCGTGTCAGTTCTTCGGCCGTCAATCTGGAAGATTTCCGCAGTAAACGGTCCAATATTCTGTTTTTCGGACACTACGTCTCGATGCCTGAGGACGACTACGTAACTGAAATGACGGACCTGATGAACGATCAAACGTCGCTGTATCAGAATATGATCAGGGACATCTATGGACTGGGCAAGGTGCTATCGACAAAATTCGCTCTGCTGCGAAAATCGTACACGGCGTTCATGATCGGACTGATTCTGGGAATCGCTCTTTTCATTGGAGTCTACGTGTGGGTCGTCCTCTTCATGGACCCCGACGCTATAGCCTTACTGGACGCCTCAGGCCTCCACAGTCTCCGAGTCTGAGTCGAGCTCTTTATCTGTTCGCTGACTGGCCGGATCCGGAATGGGAAACGTTGACAGTCCCGGTTGGTCATCTGCAACGGTAACGCGCATGGCTTTGAGCCCGGTGACACCTGGCAGATCACTCAGATCGAATATCTCAATTTCACCCGTGAAGTACCCTGCAGCGAACAGATAGTCCAGATACCGTCGGTATTCGACTTCTTCTTCTTCGTGAGAATACACGAGAGCGAGCGTTCCCGGTTGGGTCAGTCGTTCGTCCGTTCCTTTTACCGTCGCCTTGTCGATCCGCTTTTTGACGATCTCATAACGGATGTTATAAGCGCCCGCAACATCAAACTTCTTCTCGTCTACCCGGAAGTGGATATCCACCGGGGCCGACTGAATCAGAACGAGCTGCGCCGTCTCAAGTGTCACGGGTAGTGACGGAGCAAGACGCTTGGTCTGCATCGCGACACCCGCCATCGTGATCAATTGCCAGAGTCTGAGATTCTTGAGATCCAGTTCGTTGAACTCGGAATTGCTCAGCAGCGACTCGCCGGCGTACATGTTGTACTCGACCCCGTCGGTGCGGTACATCTCGAAGTAGTGAGGAACCATTGCCTGCGCTTCTTCCTGCCGGTGGTTGACATACTGGCCGATCGTGTCGTTGATGATCGCGATCGATTCGTCGAAGTCCCGGCGTTTGTTGTAAAGCACACCCAGCTCTGAATCGAGGGCCTCAAAATACCGATCCACCTGCTTCGCCACATCCGGCGAATACTTCTTGAACTCGCCAAACAGGGGCTCGACTTCGGTTCGGAGGAAGTTTGTGAAGGTCAACTCATCACCCGAATGAACGCGCGAGAGGACCTTTTCAATATTGTTGCTCAGCCGGTATCCGAGTTCATCAAGCGACGGACGAGGACGCACGGTGCTCGCCGCAATGACGACGGCCAGTGCGAGACCCAACTGTTCTGCGAGATCCTGCTGAATGGCTGCTCCGCGGTGAACGGACGAGCCACGAACATCACTTGTGCCATACAATGAGTGCACAGCCTTGAACTTGATGTTCTCTGCCTTGGTGGCGCTGCCATCCGTAATGTTTTCGAGAGCCACTCTTCGGAATTTCCACTCTACTACCGGGTGGATGGCGGTAAACTTGCGCTTGATCCACGCCTGGACGCGGTCTTCCTGTTCTTCAATGCTCCGCTTGAGAGCCGTAGAAAACAGGGATGACACCTCGTTCAGCAATGAATCGAGATTGGGGGAAATGGGCTTTCCTTGCGGAGAACCGATTTCGATAATCCCGATGGGCATTTCACGGCTCATCAAGGGAGCCAGAAAAAGGCTGTCAATGTTTTTGTCCAGAAGTGCTTTCTGGAATTCTGTTGGTGACTCAATCTTGCCGAGTTCGTTCACCAGGACACTGGTTCTCTCAAAGAACACCTTGTGATACAAGGTCTCTTTCGGGTTGTGGCACATCGGCATCCCATCCTCAAGAAGAAGACTGCGACCGATCTTGCGTGCGCCGCTTACTTCACCCGTATCACACCTGTCGAGGCCGATTACTCCAAGTCGCGCGTCGGGATTCGAAATCAGGGAGCGGACCCGGCGCTCGAGTTTGTCCAGACTGTCGGGGCAGACAAGAGCATCTTTCGCCAGCAAGTCCTGCTTGATTTTCGATATCACCTCACTCCGGGTCACATCGACGGCACGCATGATCGAAAAACCCTGAAACTCGAACCGGTCTGCAGGAATCGCTGACTGAAGCAATTCCAGATCGTTGGGATTGTCGAGCAATTGCTGGATCTGATCCTCGGTGAGATCAGGCTTGTCTCCAAGGACGGCGATACGGATGAACTGCGTATCCATCACAACCCGCAGATAGCGGTCGAGGCCGGTCTCCGGATCTATTGACCTCACGGCGTACGACGTCTCTACCGTATTGGACGCACCATATATCTCATGAAGAATGACGTGGTACGCTGCCAGCGCCTTCTGCCGTTCAATCTGCTCACGCATCGATGAGCGGATGGACTCGGAATATGAACCATTGTCCTGATCCAGCATCCGAAGCTTGAGAAACGGCTCGGTCGCAAATATGGGAGAAATACTGAAAGGCACGAACGCAGCAGAGAGCTGGGTATTTCTTGCAGAGGTAGGGATGACGGCCGTCATCAACAGGTCGATCAATTCCGCATATTCGTGACTGTCATCAACGCTCACTTCAACGGCTCTCAGCGGATGATCTTCTGGAATATATTCGAAAACCTGACGCGCAATCGCTCTCCTGGCCGGCGACTCACTTTCGAGCTCGCGGGTCCAAAAATCGATCAAATGGACGAAACTGAGCTTGGTAGAAAATATAAAATCTCTATTTCCGTCATTATTTGTGCTACTATTTGTAACAACTTTTACCATCAATTAATACTCTTATGTAACTGTTTATTATATCCGTGATCAGATGTTTTTAGGTTGCGTATTTACAGGCATACTTGCTCCTGTATTAACGACCATACTCGTAATGTTTATAGACTGCTTTAGAGATTGTATTCATAACATACTCGTTACGAGCGCGTTTTAACCCCTTCTGGTCTCGTCGCTTTGACGTAATCGTTGGTATTCAGTTTCTCTTGAGCTCGACACGTTACAGGCATTTGTCATTGATTCATGCGAGCGTGCCGTTCATCCTACATGACGGACTTTTTGACACTTTTCCCCAATCACCGCTTCAGATGTTCCGGATTAGGGCATTTATTGAGGAGATTTCAGTATTTTCGGGACCGCCATCCACCGACAGAGACTCAGCACTCAATACACATGAACCTGATCAGTACACACGACCTCAAGGAAAAAATTGACAGTGGTATTTCCTTCAAACTTGTGATGGTGCTGGATGCCTGGCAATTCGATGCCAAGCACATTCCCGGCTCGATCAATATTTCTTCGCCAGCCGCCGCGAAGAAGGCTGATTTTGATCAACGCGAGGATATTGTCGTGTACTGCTCCTCCGATTCATGTCCAGCCAGCATCATCGCGTATAAGGCTCTGGAAGCTGCGGGATTCATCAATGTGGCCCGGTATTCAGGCGGTCTGTCTGAATGG
>Ga0209992_10004018_pt1 | contig 11909 bp, 9 predicted proteins | sample 2SBtaG_2_FD_182564 | JGI IMG/M metagenome (GOLD analysis project Ga0209992, IMG submission 182564) | Deep subsurface microbial communities from Kolumbo volcano to uncover new lineages of life (NeLLi) - 2SBTROV12_ACTIVE470 metaG (SPAdes)... | ecosystem: Environmental > Aquatic > Marine > Volcanic... | reverse complement strand
ACAAATTGCAGTTAAAATTATAAATATATTTTTCTTCATTATTTTTTCCTTATTTAATTATTTTGCTTCACCGTCCCTATGATAAAACAATTAAAACACCTATTACTCTTTTAAATTTTATTATTCACTAGTTCTAAATATACCCTGAATGTGGATTATATTTAGTGACCTATACAACATGAATATATTTTCAATATGTTACAACTCTCGTGGACAACATAATTTTAATTAAGCCGTTTTTCGACGCTTTTTAATTTGAGGACCAGACTCACCGCTTATTACACCTTTTGTAATAATGCACGATTCAATATCTCGTTCTGATGGAATTGAATACATAATATCCAACATTGCATTTTCTAAAATTGATCGAAGGCCTCTCGCACCTGTTTTCTTTTTCATTGCCATTTTGGCAACTAATTTCAAAGCGTCCTTTGTGAACTCTAAATTCACACCCTCTAAATCAAATAATTTTTTATACTGCTTTATTAAAGCATTTTGAGGTTTTGTTAAAATTTGAAGCATCGCTTCTTCTGTTAACGCTTTTAATGGTGCTAAAATAGGAATTCTTCCAATAAACTCTGGAATAAATCCAAATTTTATTAAATCTTCAGGCTCAACCATTAATAAAATATCTTCATCATCTAATTTTGTTTTAAGCTTACGATCAAACCCCATCGAGCCACCAATTACTCTTTTTTTAATTATTTCGGTTAAACCTTCATAAGCTCCGCCACAAATAAATAATATATTTGACGTATCGATTTTCACAAGCGGTTGCTCAGGATGTTTCCGACCACCTTTTGGTGGAATATGTGCTTCTGTTCCTTCTAAAATTTTCAATAATGCTTGTTGAACTCCTTCACCAGAAACATCTCTTGTAATTGATTTATTTGCATCTTTTCGTGCAATTTTGTCAATTTCATCAATATAAATAATTCCCCGTTCAGCAGAAGTTGCATCATAATTAGCAGATTGATATAATCTTACCAAAATATTTTCAACATCTTCTCCAACATACCCTGCTTCAGTAAGAACTGTTGCATCTGCAATTGCAAATGGAACATTTAATAATTTAGCTAAAGACCGAGCAATAAGGGTTTTTCCTGTTCCCGTAGGACCAATTAATTGAATATTTGATTTTTCTAAATCAATACCATCATTATTTACATCCGAAATTCGCTTATAATGATTATATACAGAAACTGAAACCGCTTTTTTAGCATAATCTTGACCAATTATAAACTTATTTAATTCATCATTTATTTCAATAGGAATAAGTGACTTAAATTCATTTTTTCGTGAAGATAATTTATTTTCTTTTACTATCTCTTCTGCACTAATGACACACTTGTCACAAATATATACATCTTGGCCTTCAACCAATACCTCTACATCTTTTTCACTTGTACCACAAAATGAACATTCTAAAAATTTTCCAAATTGTTTTTCAGACATAATTACTTCCTTTCAGTAACAACCTGATCAATTATACCATAATCTCTAGCTTCTTCAGCCGAAAAGAAATTATCTCTATTTGTATCTTTTTCAATAGTCTTGATCGTTTTACCTGTATTTTTAGATAAAATTTTATTCAATTTTTCTTTAATCTTAAGTATTTCATTTGCATGAATTTCAAAATCTGAGGCTTGCCCACTAAAACCACCCAATGGTTGATGAATCATAATGCGTGAATTACAAAGTGCAGACCTTTTCCCTTTTGTACCACAACTTAAAATTAATGCCCCCATGCTTGCAGCTTGCCCCATACAAATAGTTGCAATGTCTGGCTTTATATAATTCATCGTATCAATAATTCCAAATCCCGCCGTTACACTACCGCCAGGGCTATTCACATACATAAAAATATCTTTTTCAGGATCTTCAGCTTCTAAAAACAATAGTTGAGCAATCATTAACGAAGAAACTCTATCATCAATTGCATCACCCAAAAAGATAATTCGCTCTTTAAGTAAACGAGAATAAATATCAAAAGATCTTTCTCCATTCGGAGTTTGTTCTATGACCATAGGAACTAACATTTATTTCCCTCCCTTTGCTTTTTCTTGTTCTTTTCTAAATTGATCAGTTGTTTTATTCGTTTCCTTAATAGTTGTAAAACTTTCAATCTTTTCAAATAATTGTTTTACTTCTAATTCCTCCTGAAACCGTTTTTTATTCTGAGGTTTTTTAAAGTATTTAATCACATCTGGGTTTACTTCCTTAAATTCATCAATCTGTTTTTGAATTTCAGTTTTTAGCTCTTCCTCAGAAACTTCAATTTTTTCAGCATTCATTAATTTTTCTTGAATTAAATACCACTTTATTTGATCTTCACCTCTTTTTTGATAAATTTTCCTTAAAATTGCTTCATCCATTGTCTTCGCTTCTGGTGATTTAGTCTTTAATTCAGTAATCATATTATCAATATAATTATCAACCATAGAAGTTGGTGGTTCTAATTTCGTATTTTCAACAAACCAATTAATTATTTCACCTTGCTTTGCAGAAATATAATCATCTTCTAATGATTTATCAATTTGCTTTTGAATATTTGCTTTTAATTCTTTTAGAGAGCTAACACTATCATCCGCAATTTTTGCAAATTCATCATCTAAATCAGGCTTAATTAATTCTTGAACTTTCCGAGCATGAATATCATAAGTTACTTTTGAATCATCATCCATTGTGACGACTACTTTTCTATTTTCATCCGCCTTAATTCCTAATAAGGATTTTTCAGCATCACCCTGAATATACCCTTCGCCAAGTCTTAAAAATCGTCTATCTTGTTTTTTTCCAATAACAGGCAATCCAGCATCATCAATTTCTTGTAAATCACATTCAACATAATTTCCTTTTTTTGCACCTTGATCCAGTGTTTTTAATGTTGACTGGCGACTTTGAAATTCCTCTAACGACTTATCCATATCTGTTTTTGTTGGGGTAAGTTTGATTAAATTAATTTTAATTTTATCATACTTAGGGAGGTCATATTGTGGAATTACTTCAAATGTCGATTTAAATTTTAATTCTGAACCTTCACTAAAATCTAAATCACTAATTTCAGGTTTACTAATAGGGTGAATATGCTGTTCTGAAATTGCTTTTTGGTAATATATGTTTAAATTTTTATCAATAAAATCAACTTCAAATGACTTTCCATAATTTGATTTTACTAATGCGACGGGGACTTTTCCTTTTCTATATCCCGACATTGATATTTTTTTTCGGAATTGATTAAATTCTGATTGATAATCTTCTTCAAGGTCTTTCCAAGCGATATTTATTTCAACTTCTTTTGTAAAACTATTAATATCTTTAATTTGTATGTTCATTAAATGCTTATTTTCTCCTAATTTTCAAGCGGGTAAATTTAATAGTTGTTTGTATCTCTGAACAAGAAATCCATATTTATAATTCATTTAGTTAAAACGAAATAAAAATTTAATGTTAATTGAAAATTATTCTATAAAAATTAATTGAAAACTCACCGTAATTTTTGTACTATAATTTTGATTATAATATAGAGGAATTATGAGTCAATTTGTAGTGACTATGAGATGGTATGTTGAAAGTGATGAGCAACTCGAGGAAGAGTTAGAAAGTTTAAGCCTTGAAGATAAAAATGAAAAAATTCTTGATATTCTTCGTCACCGTGATAATGGAACAGAGTGTTGTGGTAGTTGTCCAATAAATTCAAATGAATCCGCCGTTATATTAGATTGGAAAGAATTTTATGGTAAAAAACCAATTTATATGTCAATAGATAAAATCAAAAAATCAAAAAAATAATTTTTGCACCCGTGGCTCAACTGGATAGAGCTCTGGATTTCGGCTCCAGCGGTTACAGGTTCGAATCCTGTCGGGTGTACCACTTACAATAATCGCAAGGTTATTTTCCAAACCCTACAAGCAATTGTAGGGTTTGCTGTATCTACTTGTAAATAAGACTACTTACAGCATTATTCACTCCATTTATTTTACACCACAATTTCCGATTAAATTGATGTGTCGTATGCCAAGACTATGGCTATTCGAACTTTTTTAGCAAAAGATGGAATTTAAGAAATGTTATTTTAAAAAATTCAATAATAAAGTTTTCATTTTTTGACGATGTAATGATTTGTAAAATTTATATTTATATTTTTCATAACATATTAATTTTGATTATGAAAAAATTACTTATAATATTCAATTTTGCTTTATTTAATTTACTAAATGCTGAATGTTCAGATTTAGACTATAACACTTGTTTAACTTATCCTACATACTGTGAATGGAATAATGATACTGGAATGTGCCAGGAAATTGGTGGTGGTGGTGGAGACGCTAATGGTCCATATGAATATTCAACTATTACTGAGTCCCTAGGATTGCGCAATGGTCCTGATTACAGAGATGGAGTTGTGTATTATCCTATAAATGGAACGCCACCATTCAAAAGCATCGTATTGACACCGGGTTTTGGTGGTGGAAGTTCTGAGATGGCAGCTTGGGCTGAATTTTATGCCTCTAATGGTTTTATAGCCATGCGAATTGGACCTAATGATGAAATCAATGATTCTCATTATCAACGTGGATTAGGTTTAATTGACGGGATCGAATCAATAAAACAAGAAAATAGTAGGATAGGATCACCATTGTATGGAATGATTGATGAATATAGTTTTTCAGTATCTGGGTATTCTATGGGTGGTGGTGCATCACATGATGCTGCAATGATGGATAGTACACTAAAAGCTGTGATATCTTTAAACCCAACTGTAATTTTTGAAGATTGCAACCTCTGCCCAGCAAATAGTTACGAAGGTGAAATATATTGCATTTGCCTTGTACCAGAATTTGTTGATCATTCAATACCATCATTAATTATTGCAGGAGAAGTTGAAGCTAATGAATTGGAAGCATATGCAGGGATGTTAGGCCAAGATATTTACACGAATATGCCTGAATCTACAGATAAAATATTGTTTGAAGGTGCTAATTCAGGGCATGGATTCGCAGCTTACCCCTCCGGTGAGGTTGCACAATATGCCTTAAATTGGTTGAAACTTCAAGTTGAAGAAGATGGTAGCGTTTGTGAAACCTTATTAGAATTTCCAACTACTGCGTCACAATATATAACCAATTTTAATTGTTCAATAGGTTTACCAGGTGATATAAATGACGATTCTCTCGTAAATGTACAAGATATAATATTAATAGTAAACTTGATTCTCGCAGATGAATTCAATACATCAGCAGATGTAAATTCTGATAATTTTATCAATGTTTTAGATATAATTCATGTTATAAATTTAATATTAGATTAGCGATTTATTAATTATCCATTAATTTAATATACAAATAGAAAATTTTAATGAGGTTTGATTAGCTATAACACCAGTAGTACCACTTAAAATAATCGTAAGATTATTTTCCAAACCCTACAAGCAATTGTAGGGTTTGCTGTATCTACTTGTAAATAAGACTACTTACAGCATTATTCACTCCATTTATTTTACACCACAATTTCCGATTAAATTGAAGTGTCGTATTCCAAGACGATGGCTATTCGAACTTTTTTAACAAAAGTCTCTGATTCTCTTACTTTTGCAATAGCTGATTGTTGAGTGTTTGACTATCTTTGTAAATTTGAGTACATGAGAATATTTTGTGAAAATAGAATAATAAAGATATAAGTTGGAATAATCAATGAAGCTTCTGTACAAACAAATAACGGAACAGAATTCTCTAGAAACGGAATAGATCTAACTATTCCAAGCGCAATTGAAAAAACGGTAATGAATGCGTTTGCGTCTCATATCCGTATTCCACGGGGAGAAAAAAACCACCAAAGTGATGTAGAACGATCAAACAGCATCATTGAATATGAACTCTTGGAGATAGAAAATTGGAAAACATAAAGTGAAAAAATCGAAAGCCAACAGCTTGGGAGTATTATTTTAACAGTATAAGAACAAATTCTTACCAGTAAAACAGATCACCATTACTACGAATGAAACACGCGGATGTGCAATCCAAAATCGCCGAAAATGCTTGCCTATGGACAGTTATGATTTTAGATGACAATTATTTTAAACCCTTTGACTTTAATTTGTACAAAAGTGGATACCATATGTGTAAATTTGACGGATTTTTTTTAATATAGATTGTAACATAATAAATAATAGTAGTAATATATATCTATATTGCACTTGATTATTTATGATTAGAAACAAAATAAAAATTTATAGACAAATATTTGCTTCTGCACTCATTTTCATGATGTTTTGTGCACAAATCTTTTCGGTTGTGCACTTCCATCATACTCATGAAGCTGAAGATAATCTACGAATCATCACAAGTGCAAATCACCCAAATTCAGAAAACAATAATCACAATCAACATGGGAGTGATGACCATCACCATCATGGAGACGATCATATATTAGGGGATTGGAATTATATTAAATCCGTTTCAAATTCTTCCAATAAAATTTTATTTAATGATGGATTATTTTCTTATGTAATATTCAATCAATCAATTGGTGCTTCGTTATTAATTGTAATAGACTCAAATCCTCATCCACCTCCTGCAAAGTTTTTGCTTTCTATAGAACCAACCCGCGGGCCGCCCGCACCACTATCCTGATTTTTCAGGACATATCCCTGACTTAACCACCTAACTAAAACATACTTAATTCTCCTTAAGGAGGAAAACATGACTTTAATCAAAAGGTCTATATTATGTGGACTTTTGATATTTTCGTTTACTGTTGCACAAGGTGAAACGGTAACAATATCATTTGATGAATTGGCTGAATATTCTAACAGGCAAAGCCTAATGATTCAAAATATCAAAGAAGAATTTGCATTAAGAAAGACAGAAAAGAAACTCGATCTACAATGGTCAAATCCAACCTTTAATTATTCGCAGGAATTTGTGAATGAAGAGCGGGATCATTATTATACACTCAATAAACAAATTGAATTTCCATGGGTGATGGCCCAACGAAGAAAAAGTTGGCAATCATATCTCAAATCTGCAGATTTTAAAAAAAATGAGCAAATCAAAAATTTCATTTCTGAAATTAAAAGCGGATATTGTGAAATAAAACTATTGGGGTTCCAACTCAATCATTTGAAAAAAATAAAAGACGCAATCGTCAATCTATCAGATGTTGCACAGAGCCAATTCCAAGAGGGGAATTTATCTGGAATTGAACAAGATTTAATTCAAATGTCATTACTCCAAATCACGGTAAATCAACAAGAGATAGAAAGAAAATTGAAATCAGTGAGAAGCAAATGGAAAATAAAAATGGGCATAGATGAATCAATAAATATTTTCTTGCCGTCTGATATAATTTTTCAATCTATTGAAATAACATTGGTGGAAACTTATTTATCCAATATTGCCCATACTTCGGGATATCAGCACAGAATACAAATGATTAACGCCATACAACAAAGAATAAAATTAGAACAGAAACGAATTATTCCCAATTTCAGTGTATTTGGAGGTTCTAAACAAACAGCCAATAATCAAGGATATTTAGCAGGGTTATCAATCCCCATCCCACTTTTACATAGGAATAAAGCAGAAATAAACAGTCAAAAAATAAAGCACCAAATAGCGAGCAATGAACTGGAACGGTATGAACAGCACTTAAAATCCAAAATAAAAACGATCCTGTTCACTCTCGGGAATTTGAAAGATTGGCTGGAGGATATATCTATTAATTTGAATATTGAATCCACAACGATTGCCGGTTTATTGTCTGCCTATGACGAAGGGTGGATGTCTTTAACCGAAATGTTAAATGCAATCCAGATTCATAGTGATGGGACACAACAATATTACGAACAACTGGATGTGTATTATCAAAACATTTTTCAATTAGAAGCAATCACAGGTGAAACGCTTGTACATTTTTCACCACAAGGAGAAAATAACAAATGAAGCAAACAATCAGAGCCATGGGCATATTCGCAATACTTTTCTTTTTTGGATGCACACATAATAATGACGTTATCCATAATGAAAACGATGAAGCACCATCTACAGCTATTACTCAATGGACGGATAAAATGGAAATATTTATGGAATATCCGGTAATGGTCAAAAATAAAGAAGGGAAATTTATTATTCATCTCACATTTATGGATGATTTTCAACCCATTCGTGATGGGGATGTTATACTGACATTTCAACATTCAAGCGGAAAGAAATTTGAGTTTACAAAAAACGAACTTTTGCGAGAAGGGATTTTCACCCCGATTCTTGAACTGCCTTTAACGGGTGAATACGAATTCATTCTATCTTATAATAATTCAATAGTGAGTGAATCTTTCCTTATTCCCAATTTTATTGTGTATGAATCTCTGAACCAAATTTCATTTTCGGCAGAAGAAGCCGAAGGAGGCATCTCTTTCCTTAAAGAACAACAGTGGAAAATTGAATTTGGAACTCAAACTGTTCAATCAAAATCTATTCGAAAGTCAATTCAGGCAGTTGGAGAAATTTTACCGAAACAGTCTCAATATGCGGAAATAATTTCAGCGGTGGACGGCATATTGAGAATAGATGATAATGCATCTATGGTTACTCCCGGAATTCAAATTCAAAAAGGACAGGTTCTTGCTACACTTGCTCCACCATTGGGGGCTTTGAACAGTTGGACAGATAGAAAATTAGATTATGAATATGCAAAAACAGAATATGAGCGAGCAAAACGACTCCAAAAAAAGAATGCTATTTCTAATCGTGAGTTTGAAGAAATTAAGCACAATTACCTTGTTCAAAATGCGGGATATGAAGCCTATGTGCAATCTGGCAATTCTGATTTATTTCAATTAAAAGCACCCATGAGAGGTATTGTGACTGAAATTGATGTTTTACCCGGGCAAAAGATTTTCGCCGGAGAAAAATTAATGAGTATCGTTGATCCGACAACGGTTTGGTTACGAACGGATGTATTTGAAAAGGATTACTATGAAATGGACAAACCAAACGGAGCATCAATTACTGTGCCGGGATTACCATCTCCTGTTGATGTAAACAGTAAAAATTTTTCACTTTTGAGTATGGGAATTACGCTGGACTCTCAAAGTAGAACTATTCCGGTTCTACTTGAAATTGCTAATAAAGATGGCTATTTAAAAATAGGACAAACAGTGCAAGTAACGCTTTATACAGCAACAGAAAACCATTTTCCTGTTGTTCCTGAAAATGCAATATTTGAAGATGAAACCAATGAAATTGTATTTATCCATGTTGATGGTGAATCATTCGAAAAACGCATTGTAAAAACAGGCAATAAGGACAATGGTTTTGTGGCTATCCTGCATGGCTTAAAACAGGGTGAAAGAGTCGTAACAAAGGGCGGGTATCTCGTCAAACTTGCTTCCACATCAGCTGCCGTGGGTCATCCACATGCACATTGATTGAGTTATCAATTAAATTTTTGGAGAAAAAATGTTAAGTAAATTAATGCAATTCAGTTTAAAAAATAGACTCATCGTCTTAATCAGCGCTTTGGGGTTATTCTCTATAGGAATCTATACAGCAGTGAAATTGCCAGTAGATGTATTTCCGGATCTGACGGCACCCACAGTAACTATTATGACGGAAGCCCATGGAATGGCACCGGAAGAAGTAGAAATGCTGGTTACGTTTCCCATAGAAACGGTGGTAAACGGTGCATCGGGTGTACGACGAGTTAGATCGAATTCCATCCAAGGGCTCTCGGTTGTTTGGGTTGAGTTTGAATGGGGAACAGATATTTATATTGCCCGGCAAATAATCAACGAAAAATTGCAATCCATCCAAAATGCTATTCCCGAAGATGTGGATCAACCGGTGTTAGCACCCATTACATCCATAATGGGAGAAATTATGTTGGTGGGACTTACTGCTGATTCCACATCTGCAATGGACCTGCGAACATTGGCTGATTTTACTTTAAAACGGCGTTTACAGTCCATATCAGGCACAGCACAAGTATTGGTTTATGGGGGAGAAACAAAACAATATCAAATTCAAATAAACCCTTATTTATTACAAAAATATAAGATAAGTATGCAAGAAATTTTGGATGCAGTTAAAGAATCCAATATCAATGCAACCGGGGGTATTTATTTAGAATCAGGGCAGGAATTTTTGATTCGGGGTATAGGGAGAATTCGGTCATTAGATGAATTAGCTCGCACAGTTGTTGCAACAAATAAAGGAGTGTCTGTGTTGATTCGGGATGTGGCAGAAGTTTCCATAGCCGCGGCAACTCGTTTGGGAACGGCTTCATTTAATTCACAAGACGGTGTTATGTTGGTCATCAGTAAACAGCCTGATGCGAATACACTTCAACTCACTGGAAATATTGAATCCGCTTTAGATGAGATTCGATCGTCATTACCAAAGGATGTTACACTCCATACCGATATTTTTAAACAAGCGGATTTTATTGAAATTGCCATAAAAAATGTAACGGATTCACTATTGGATGGCGCCATTTTGGTAGTATTTATTCTTATGATATTCTTGATGAATTTTCGTACAACGTTTATTTCCGTTACGGCGATTCCACTGTCGCTCATTGTGTCTGTAATTGTGATGAAACTATTTGGCTTAACCATCAACACTATGACTTTGGGTGGTATGGCAATCGCAATTGGTGTTTTGGTGGATGATGCTATTATTTATGTGGAAAATGTTTACCGACGAATACGACAAAATTCAACTCTGCCAGAAATAAAAAGGCGTACATATTTTAATGTTGTAAAAGATGCATCAGACGAAATTCGTTCTCCAATTGCTATGGCAACTTTCATTGTTATTGTGGTTTTTATTCCATTCTTTTTCTTGAGTGGTGTAGAAGGTAGAATGCTCATCCCCTTGGGTTTGGCTTATGTGGTGTCTATTTTCGCTTCTCTCATCGTCGCTATAACCGTAACACCAGCATTATGTTATTATCTATTGAAAAACACCCCCAAAAAACAGGAAGAAGATACATGGTTAGTCCGCATTCTAAAAAAAAGGTATTTACCCACACTTAAATTTTGCTTAAATCATAAAAATAGAATTATTACAACTGCAGGAATATTAGTGGTGATTTCCTTGAGTGTTCTTCCATTTATGGGACGTTCATTTTTACCTGAATTTAATGAAGGAACTTTAAACATCAGTGTTGCAACTGTTCCCGGGACTTCTCTGGCAGAGTCGGATAAAATCGGAAAAATGGTAGAAGATATTTTGCTCTCTAATCCGTCAGTGCTTACCACAGCAAGACGAACAGGAAGAACCGAAATGGATGAGCATTCTATGGGTTCACATGCTCACGAATTAGAAGTTCGGATTGATCTGTCTCATCATAATAAAGAAGAATTATTGGATGAATTAAGGAATAATCTCACATTGGTTCCAGGGACATTTATTGCCATTGGTCAACCTATCAGCCATCGCATTGACCACATGCTTTCGGGAACTCGTGCAAATATTGCTGTAAAAATATTTGGAACGGATCTCTATGAATTACGACAATATGCCGAACAAGTTAAAACCCAAATGGAAAATGTAGATGGAATTGTGGATTTGTCCGTTGACCAGCAAACGGATATTCCCCAAGTTCGTATTAGAGCAAACCGTGAAAAAATGGCATTATATGGATTGAGAGTTGCAGACCTTGATGAAATGATTGATATTGCATTTTTGGGAATCAATGCATCGCAAATTTTTGAACCCAATAGTCGTCATGATTTGGTTGTTCGTTATGCACCTGAATATAGAAAAGATTTAAATGCAATTCGCAATAGCCTTATTGATACACCCAACGGTGGCAAGGTTCCATTAGAAATGGTTGCAGATATTATCGTGGATAAGGGACCCAATTACATCAGCAGGGAAAATGTGCAACGAAAAATTGTGGTGCA
>Ga0209992_10004016_pt1 | contig 11918 bp, 13 predicted proteins | sample 2SBtaG_2_FD_182564 | JGI IMG/M metagenome (GOLD analysis project Ga0209992, IMG submission 182564) | Deep subsurface microbial communities from Kolumbo volcano to uncover new lineages of life (NeLLi) - 2SBTROV12_ACTIVE470 metaG (SPAdes)... | ecosystem: Environmental > Aquatic > Marine >... | reverse complement strand
TACCTGACATGAGTCCTGAAGGAGGTATTGCGCATTTTGGATTTAATGTAGAAAATTTTGATGAAATTATTTCAAAGTGTGAAGAATTAGGAGTTAAGATTCTTTATGGTGGAGTAGTAAATTGGGAAAAATCAAAATCTGTGTATATTGTTGATCCTAGTGGTTATGAGTTAGAATTAGGTGAAGTACCTGGTGGTGGACTATAATGTATGGTGAAATATTTGGGATTAAGAATTAGTTGTGAATGCTCAAAGTGTAGTTGTAAAGTAGAATTTCCAATTATTCATTCTGATGAATTATTGAATTTGATTCAACATGGTCGATTAAATGAAGAACAGACTAAATTTTTGCAAAGTAGGATGGATAGTAGAATATGTAAAGAATGTTTTAGAGGAAAACATTTCAAAAAATAGAATAGTGAATTTGATAACTATGCAGAACTAGGCAATTATTAAAAAATAATTCTCAAATATTTAGATTCTAGTCAAACTGTGAGAATTCCTTTCTCAAGCATGTATTCAATACCTGAAAGAAATTCTTTATCAGAAACTAATCCATCTGCCCACCAGCCTGCTCTATTTTTTATCCATGAAGGAATTTCATGATTTTCTGGCTCAATTGCTGATTGGGTAGTTGAAACCTCTAGAATTTCTTGCTCAAGTAGGTATTCTATTGCAGATATAAATTCTTCATCTAAAATAAAATCATCAGCCCACCATGCAGCACTTAATTTTACCCATGATGGGATAAGTGGCTCTTCAAATAAAATAGAATCATTTGATGAATCTATTGTTCCACCAAAACCAACTTCAGTTATAACAGCAGATTGAAATCCTAATCCACTATTTTTGGTAATTTCTATATCATCAACAATATCTTCAAACTGAGTATTAAGATCAGTTAAAGGCTGATTATTTGAAATACTCTGTAGAGTTTTTGTTAATTTTAATTCTAGTTTATATTTTTTATCTAGTTCCATATCATCAATACTATCAAGTATTTCTTCTGCTCTAATTACAAAAGCACAGCTATCATCAATTAATGCAAGTTTAGTTAATTCATCATTTGACTGTAATCCTAATTCATAATTCATTTTAGATATTTCTAAAAGATTAGATATTGTGTTTAATTTGAAAGCTGAATCATTTAGCGTATCTGTTGGAATTAATGCGAGTTTTGTTTCATCTAATACATTAAAAATTCCAATTGCTTGTTTATCAAAAAAATCAGCAGTTACATCGATTTTAGTATTTTTCAAAATATTCAAACTAAATTCTAATTTTTCATTTATTCTTGAATTAGATTTTAATTGTGAATTGATGTCCTCGTATAATATATCAATAGGATGAGATAAATGTATTTTTGCTAGTTCTGAATTTCCATCTACAATGTTTTTCTTTGCAGCTATAATATGACCATTAATTTCTTCAATTGAATTTGCAAATTCTAATTGATCATCATAGGATAATTCTGCATTTGCTGCCCCCATTGATGTAAGCATCATTATTGCAAATGCTGCTACTATTGCAATATGGTAATATGTTCTCATTATAATATCCCATAAGTGGAAATAACATATAAAACTTGATAAAGTTCCAAAGTTGGAAATATCAAATAATTTTCCATAAAATGGAATTAACAACCTGTTAATACCAATGAATACCAATCATTACCAATGTATATATACTGGAGTAAGAACATCTTATCATGAGCACACAAACTCAAACAAAGAATACACAAACAAACAATGTTTATTCAATGTACAAGCAAAATGTTCAAAAATACTTTGAAAATATCTCAAAAATCACCCCACAATATTTTCAAGCTATTACACAATTGCAAGAAGAAGGTATGAAAACATGTGAGAAAACAATCAATGCAACAGTATCAGTACAACAAGAATTTGCAAAAAAAGCAGGCATCACAACTGAAGTTCCAGATGCTGCAAAAACTGCAATCATTGATACAAACAAGCAAATTGTTCAAGCAAGTACACTAAACAATCAATTGACAAAAACTACAATTGATACCACAGTACAAAATATCAAAACTTTTAGCGATAACATAAACGCATTTGCTGAATTGAATAAAAATATTATCCAATCATGGATAAACCCATTCACACTAAAAAACTAGTGTGATTGATTTTTCTTTTTTTATTATTTTCTAAAAAGTTATTTCATAGTTTCCCATTTTGCATCAATTTCATTCCAAAGTGAACGCAATGGTGTTGGATCTATTCCTATTTCCTCGGCAATTCGATTTTTCAATACAAAAAAGAAATTCTCTAACGCATCAATTCCTCCATCATCATACAGTTCCCGACCAATTTCTGTAATTTTTTTATGTTTTTCAGGAATTTCTTCAGACTCTTTATTTTGAAGACAAAATGTCATTAAATCCAATAATTCTTCTTCTAACATAAAATCCATAATTTTCCATTGATTGGGTTAAATTTATGTGATTATTTTTAATCAAAATACAGAACACTTTAGAAGAATTATTCCATCTATTGTTTGTGTTTGAAAAAGACAAACGAATAGAAGAATTACGAATGAAAACAGGTAGAAGTAAACGTTGTCTTGATTGTAAAAAACATAGATGTATTATTTCATCTTGTCAATGTAACTGTCATAAAGATTATTCAGGATCACAAAAACCTAAAGTTTTCAGACAAAATACATCTAAAAGGGAATACTAGATATTTCAATAAAATAAAAAAAGAAAAATTAGTTTGCAGGAACTGCAATACCTTTTTCAATCATTTTAAGTGCTGTATTTGCTTTGAGACACATTGGAACACCGTTTGATGCTTTCATTACAAGATTAAATCCTTCACGACATTCAATTTCATCAGAAGTAATACCTGCATTCATTTGGTGACGTGGTGAGATCCATGCTAATTGCATATCTTTTGCTTTTTCAAGAAATTCCTCTCTAAGTTCTTGTTTTTGCTCATCAGTCATTTCAGATGCTCGTTCACGAAGTTCTGCTTTAAAGGCCTTCATTTCAGTGAGTCTATCATGAATTTCAGATCTTCGTTCCTCAGACATATTGATTCCTTTTGAAACCATATGCTTTTTGAACTTCATCTTTAGTTCAGATTTTCTCTCATCAGTTAGTTCACCATGTTTTTCGATGTATTTCATTCTAATTTCTTCTCGTTTCTCATCTGACATGTCATGTTTGTTCATGATCATCTCTTTGAGTCGTGGAGACATATCAGACATTTTCATTCCATCGTGATCTTTGTCCATCATTTTATCTTTCATAGAATCATGATGTTCTTTCTTGTAATCTTCTCTTTCTTCAGGTGTCATGTCACACCATTTTGAGATTTTTTCAAGTTTTTCTGAATCAACAATTTCTGCTGCACGGTCTGATTCTGATAATGCACATAGTCTATCATAATCCATCTTGTGATGTTTATCTTTGACTTTGTCCATCATTTTATCTTTCATAGAATCATGATGTTTTTTGAATTCATCTCGATATTCAGCTATGAATGCTGTTCTGTCTGATTCATCCAAAGTACAATAGCTATTTGATTTTGCTATTTGGTCTTCTGTCTTATCATATTCAGCTGCTCTTGTACTTTTTTCTTCATCAGTCATTGCACACCACATAGTTAGTTTTTCTCTAAAGTCTCGATCAATGTCTCTATCGTGATCATTATCTTTCATGTGTTCTTTGACATGTTCTCTAACTTTTTGGCGGTCTTCATCGGTAACATTCAATCTGATAAAGTCTTTGAGTTTGTTATCTCTTGCATAATCAGACATATCACAATAATTTTCTAGTCTGTCTGAAAATTGTTCCATTCTTGGATGGTCTGTAAAGAATTGACGTTTTTCCTCATCTGTCATATCACAGAAATGCTCTAATCTATCATCAAGATCTTCATGTCTGTCATCTCTGTCATCAAGATCATACTTGTCATGATCTCTAGCTTCTGGAACATGTTCTCTGATAAAATCATCAATCTTGTCTTCTCGTTCATCTTCAGATAAATCACAATAATTGAGTAATCTGTCTGAGAATTGTGCAAGTCTTGGATGATCCTCAAAGAATTGACGTTTTTCCTCATCTGTCATATCACAGAAATGCTCTAATCTATCATCAAGATCTTCATGTCTGTCATCTCTGTCGTCATATTCGTCTCTGTCGTCATATTCGTCTCTGTCGTCATATTCGTCTCTGTCATTAACTTCTTCAATTTCAGATTCTATTTCTTCAATCTCATCTTCTACTGATTTATCATCTACATCATCTGTTTGAGCATATGCAGAACCTGCAGTTACACCAAACACCATGATTAGTGATAAAACAACACTTAGAAGTTGTGTATTTTTCATTACAAAACTCAGATTTTTTTCCATATAAAGAATATCGGATTAAAACATCGTAAGTATTAATAGTCATAAATCAAGTTTTTGTGCAAATACAAATAATTTTGGAGTTTTTTATATCTAGAAGGATTTTTTGATTTTATTTGCCATATCTTGAAAAGATTTTGCTTGTTTTACATCATTCAATTCGTTTGAATAAATATCTGCTAATTGTTGTAAAGGATACGAATCATTTGGTTTTAGTTTAGATATTTTTTTCAGGCATTCAATTTTTTTTGTGGTATCTGATAATTCCACATAATATCCATACAAGTCAAGATAAAGATTTAAATTTTTAGGTGTGATAAGTAGTTGTTTTTCTAGTTTGGGTATTTTTTCATGTGTTTTCTGTAACATTGAATCTGAAGGAGAATTTTGTTTTAGTTCAATTCCTTTTTTTATTTTATCTAAAAATCCCATATCAGAATTTAATAATATAATAATATAAAAAAGAAAGAGTGAAGACCTAAGTTAATAGGGCTAGCACATCTACGTCCACGTCTTCTGAATCAGTTTCATCTATAACTGAATCATCAACAATAGGTGGAGAAACAGTTACATCTCCAACTAGTATCAAAGGAACTTTGACATTAGAACTCTCAACATTAATTGCTGCTCTTGTAAATGCTAGAGCATAAGAACCCTCAATATCAGCAATTGGTGCAAAATGACCTTTGAGATGAATTTTAATTGATTCATCACCTTGGGAAACACCATGTATCTGAACGCGGTTATTCTTTGCAAATCCCTTTAGATCAAAAGTAACTTCTCTATCTCCAATGAATATAGTTCCAGTTCCAGTAAATACCACACCTCGTTTTTCAGCATGGTCTGCTTTACCATCTAGTATGAATTCTGCTGGAAATGCTTCACCATTTACTACAGCCCAACCAGAAACATCGCCATTTACTAAATAGGTGAATTCAACATTTTGAATTCTCTCATCAAGTGTTGCAGATAGTCTATTTTTTCTCTGGTCATTGAGATCTCGTAGTTGTTCTTTGAGTGATTGTCGTTGCTCTTTGATTTCTTGAGCATATGCTTTTCGTTGTTCTTTGTCAGTTTGTGTATCAGAGTTTTCAGCATCAGTTTGAGCAAATGCCCCACTTACTGGAGCAATAGCTACTGCCATGATTATGGATAATGCCAAAAACAGATTTGCATATTTCATTACTGCAAAAACTATTTTGATATAATAAGCGATTACGCATCTTTCTTACTGATAATTTCTTAGTGAGAAGAATCAAAAATTATTAAAAAATTATAATTTAGTGGTATTTCTTTGAGAATAGGGATCTTCTTTTTATGTTATTATTGCATATTGAATAATAGAAAGCTGACACAATATCCTATTGTCTGAATGCATGGCGATTGTTTATCGGTCTTAGCATACTGGCAGGGCCGTGTAAAGATTGTTCCGCGTTAGTCAGCTTTCAAAATTTTCCAGCAATTCCAAATTTTGAAAAAATTAGAGTTTTTTATTCAACATTATGTAGATGTATTAACTGCAAGTCCAATTGCTTCAGCAAAATAATATCCAGCCAAAATTGTTGCAGTGGTATAAACAAGAGAACCTGCAAATGTGTAAAATACAAATTTTACAATCTTCATTTTTAGTAATCCTGCTGGAATTGAAATCATCTCTCTCATTACTGGAAGTAATCTACCAAGAAATACTGCCTTATCACCATGTTTTTCAAACCATATCTCTACTCGTTCTAATTTTTTATCAGTTATTTTGAAATGTTTTAGGTATCGAAGTAAGACTGCTCGTCCAAGTTTTAATGCAATCAAGTAAATTATTGATGATCCAAGAGTTGCACCAGTTGCACCTAGTATTATCATGGGAATTATTCCAATTAGTGAAATTCCTTGTTGTGAAGCTATGAAACCGGCAGTTGGAAAAACTGCCAATGTAGGAATTGGTGGAACTATAGTCTCAATAAAAGCAGCTAAAAACATCCCTTCATAGAGATGCTCACCCAAGAATTCTGCAATCCAGACAATAAGAGAGTCAAATGCTTCCATTTGCTTGTGCCAACGAATTCCTACTAAATTACTTTACGAGTATAATTACACCTAGATTCAAAATAAAAATAATTCACCAAACTAATATTTTCGCTCATAGAATTCAACAGGATTATCAAATTGTCTGTTATAATCTACTTCAATCCAAAATTTTTGTTCATCAATTTCTTTTCCTTCTGAAATCCATACATTTAGAATTTTTTGCATAAACATCTGAGTTGTATCATCAATTTGAGGGCGTACTCCGGTCTCTTTTTCAATTCGATCTCGTTCTTCCTTGAATTTTTTTAGAACTCCTTTGAGATTTTTTCCATTAATCTGCGCTGCTTTGTTTCGTTTAGCATTGGCTATATCTTTTTTTAGATTAGAAATAAATCCCATAACATTTCTAAGAATACTTTTTTAAAAAAGATTTTTGAAGTGAAAAGAATTGTTTTAATAATTTAATGAGATGAAAAATTATGCCAAGAATAACGCATTTTGACATTCCAGCTGATGATCCTACAAGAGCACAAAAATTCTACAAAAAAGTATTTGATTGGAAATTTGAAAAGTGGGATGGTCCAATGGATTATTGGATGGCAACAACTGGCACTAAAGAACCAGGAATAAACGGTGGGTTATCAAAAAGAATACCAGGACAAATGGGGATAGTAAATACAATTGATGTTCCCTCAATTGATAAATTCTCAAAAAAAATTATTGAAAATGGAGGACAGTTAATTGTTCCTAAAATGGCAATCCCCAAAATAGGATGGTTTGCTCAATGTATGGATACAGAACTTAACGTATTTGGAATAATAGAAAAAGATGAGAATGCAGAATGATTCAAACCAATAGTACTTTCATATACTTTAAAGATGCATACAGTTTGTGAATAGTCTTTTAGACGATGTTAATGCATTATTGAAATTAAAACATGGAGACCTTGGACGGCTAGAGCATATCAAAGCAACTTTAGAATCAAGAAATGTGTTATACATTTCAGATACAAAATATCTTAGAGAATTAACAAAAGAGTATCTCGAGGACAGCAAGGGGAAAAGATTAGAAAGATACAATTCTTACGATTATCCAGAATATACAAATCGACTAAAAGATACACCGACTGCTGAACCAGAACAAGTTGATGAACCTGAAGAGAATACTGAAGAAGATAAAGAAGCAGAGCAGATGGCTAAAAATTTGAAAGAAGCAGGAGATATTTCTGAGGATGTAAAAAAGGAAATACCAGGAATTTTAGATTCAAATAAAAATTATTTTTGTGGAAATTGTGGTAATTCAATCAAAAATGAAAATTTTTGTAGAAAGTGTGGATCCTCTTTACACATAGTAGAAGAGGAAGAAAAAGAATATGATGTTAGATTTAGGCAAACTAAACCTAAAGAAAAAATGGGTTCTAAAAATCAAGTTAAAATGAGTAAGAGTACGTTATTGATTATAATTTTATTTGGAGTGATTATTGTTGGAGGAATAGCTATGGGAGTAAAGATGTTAGGAGAAAATGAGATTCAAATTGGAAATTCAATTGACACCACACCAGTAATTGAAACAATTCCTGTAAGTGATTCAGAATTGAATTCTAAATGTGGTGCAGGAACTGTATTTGATGAAGTAAGTAATTCATGTATTTTAGAAGGAAGTAAGATTGCTAGTGAGTCAAATTCTAAATGTGGTGCAGGAACTGTATTTGATGAAGTAAGTAATTCATGTATTTTAGAAGGAAGTAAGATTGCTAGTGAGTCAAATTCTAAATGTGGTGCAGGAACTGTATTTGATGAAGTAAGTAATTCATGTATTTTAGAAGGAAGTAAGATTGCTAGTGAGTCAAATTCTAAATGTGGTGCAGGAACTGTATTTGATGAAGTAAGTAATTCATGTATTTTAGGATAAATAATAGTAATTTTGATTTTTAAAATCATCTAAATTAATAATCAGAAAGAATTCAAAACTAGTACTTGAGTTACAAGTTTTTAGATCATGCAACTGATGCAATAATTGAGGTTACAGCAAAAGATCTCAAAGAAGCATTTTCAGTAACTGCTGATGCGGTGATTAATCTAACATTGGATCAGGATAAAGTAGAGGAAAAAGGAAAAAAGGAATTTTCAGCCCAAGGAAAAGATGTGAATTATCTTCTTTTTAGTTGGCTAGAAGAAATTCCTTTTGTTCTAATCACTGAAGGATTTGCAATTAAGAGAATAGAATTTGAAATTATTGAAGAAAATGAGTATAAAATCAATGCAATAGCATATGGTGAACCATTAGATGTACATAAACACAATTTCAAAGTTGAGATTAAAGCCCCTACGTTTTATGATATGGAAATCAGGCAAAATGATGGTGTTTACATGAGATTTTTGCTTGATTTGTGAATTTTGTGAAATTTTCTTTGCAAGAAACAAGAAGAAATTATACGTGTTTTTTAAAAATGAATTAAGAAAACTGTTTTTGTGAACATAAAATTTGCAGGATTAGCAATATTTTCATTATTATTCATAATGTTTATTCCAGCTTATGCAGATGTCAATAATGCAGAACTTGACAAAGAGGAATTTACAATAAATGATAAATTCACAATTTCAGGAACTGTGAGTGATGCAGAAAGAATAATGCTAACTGCTGTCATGAAGGGAGAAAACGGAGAAAAGCTTATCAAAAATCAAAGAAGTGATCCGGATGGAACATATTCATTTATTCCAATTAATGCAGATCTTCTTTTCAACAGTAAAGGAGTTTATACAATTACAGTGTTTACTGAAAAACAACCATTTGATTCAGGTGTTGAAATTAAAGTTGCATATGAAAAAAGTGTTGCAAATGTGTTGCCAGATTACGTTTTAGAATTAACAAATATTGGAAATCAAGGAGTAAATGAAACAGAAGAATTAACATTTACTGCAAGTGTAACTGATTCAACAATTAGTGTGTTAGAATATAGTTTATCAAGTCAACCAAGTGGTGCTACAATTAACAAGGATACAGGTGTCTTCACATGGACTCCAACTGATGTTCAATCAGGTGGATATATTTTTGATATTGTAGTAAAATCAGGACCACTTGAAGATAGAGAAACCATTACTGTGACAGTTATCGATAAACCAGAACCAGCTGCTGAACCAGAACCAGCTGCTGAACCAGAACCAGCTGCTGAACCTAAAGAATTAGGAATTGCCTCATTTGTTGATGAAACAAAAGATGCTCAGACATATGTTGACAGATACAACAATGAGGCAAGCTACAAAGAATGGTTTGATGAAAATTATTCAGAATATGATTCAATTTATCATGCAGTAGGATTAGAAGAACCATTAACTATTCCAGCTGCATTTGTTGATGAAACAAAAGATGCTCAGACATATGTTGACAGATACAACAATGAGGCAAGCTACAAAGAATGGTTTGATGAAAATTATTCAGAATATGATTCAATTTATCATGCAGTAGGATTAGAAGAACCGACTGAAGAGATAGTTGAAGAATCAGAAATTGTTGAACCAGAATTTGGAGAATGTGGTGAAGGAACAGAACTAGTAGGAGATACATGTGTAATGATAGAGACTACAAATGGTGGTGGTTGTTTGATTGCAACTGCAACATATGGTTCAGAATTAGCACCACAAGTACAACAACTTAGAGAAATTCGTGACAATCAATTATTGAATACAAATTCAGGAGAATCATTTATGACAGGATTCAATCAATTCTACTATTCATTTTCACCAATAATTGCAGATATGGAAAGAGAAAATCCAGTATTTAGAGAGGTAGTGAAAATTGGGATAACTCCATTATTGTCATCACTGTCAATATTGTCTTTTGCAGAATCAGAATCAGAAGTTATAGGGTACGGAATAGGCGTAATATTGATGAATATTGGAATGTATTTTGCAGTACCTGCAATAGTAATTTTCAAAGCTAGAAAATATATCAAAATTTAGAAAAATCTTGAGATATTGTAAATCTCAATTGATCAAAAGGGTAGTGAAATTTATTATTCAATTTAATAGATTTGCATCAGAGAAATAATTACAAATTGAAACAAAAAATAATTTTTAGTGTATTATTTGTGCTTTGTATTGCATCCATCCAAATGGCATATGCAGAAAATTTACTTCCAGATAAACCAAAAAATCTAGAAGCATCACCAATTTCTCCAACTTCAATAATCATTTCATGGGAGGCTCCTGAAATTACTGGAAATGTAACTGCAATCACAGGTTACAAAATAGAGTATAAAATGGATTCAGGAGATTTTACAGTAATCACTGCAAATTCAGGTAGTACATCATCATCATTTATTCACCAAGGACTTGATTCAGAAACAGTTTACTCTTATCGAGTTAATTCAATAAATTCAGAAGGTACGGGTGTATCATCATCAACTGTTTCAATAAAACCTGAACATACCACAACACCAGTAGCATTAACTGCAACAGCAATTTCTCCTAGTCAAATAAAACTCACATGGTTGCCACCATCAGATAGCATACTACCAATTAGAGGTTATGAAATTAAAAGAGAAATTAATCCTGGGGTTTTTGACAGCGTAGGAAGTACAAACAAAAATACTCTATCATTTATTGTATCAAATTTAGCAACTGACAAAACATATTCGTATGTAGTTAGTGGAACAACTGAATATGGATCAACACAAGAATCAATTTCAGCATCAGCAACTCCTAAAGAAGACTCAATAGATACAACTCAAGAACCAATTTCATCAACTGCAGTACAAGAAACAATTTCTACTCCACCAATAAAATTAACTGCTTCAGTTGTTTCGTCAACTCAAATTAATCTATCATGGAGTCCTCCAGTAGAAGATGGGAATACTCCTATCACAGGTTACAAAATTGAAGTAAAAAGTAATGACGAACCATATAGTATTCTTATAGCAGATACAGAAAATACTTCAAAAACATTTCCACATACTGATCTTATTACAAACACAAAGTATACTTACAAAGTATCAGCTATAAACAAAATAGGAATTAGTGAATCATCAAATGAGTTTTCTGCCACAGCAAAATCAACAAATGTTCAAATCAGCCCACTAGGAAAATTTACAATAGATGAAGGAAAATTCTTTTCATTTACAGTCAAATTAGTAGATAATTCAATGAAAAATGTAGTCTTTAGTTTAGATAATAATCCACCAACTGGTGCTAAAATCATATCAAATACAGGAATGTTCTCATGGACACCATCTGCTACTGAAGGTGGAAAAACATACACATTTCATGTAATTGCAAAAAAGGATGGTCTTTCAGATAGTCAAATTATCACCATTTCTGTAAATGACAATATGAAAGATTCCCAACCAGCTGCTGAACCAGAACCAGCTGCTGAACCTAAAGAATTAGGAATTGCCTCATTTGTTGATGAAACAAAAGATGCTCAGACATATGTTGACAGATACAACAATGAGGCAAGCTACAAAGAATGGTTTGATGAAAATTATTCAGAATATGATTCAATTTATCATGCAGTAGGATTAGA
>Ga0209992_10004014_pt1 | contig 11920 bp, 8 predicted proteins | sample 2SBtaG_2_FD_182564 | JGI IMG/M metagenome (GOLD analysis project Ga0209992, IMG submission 182564) | Deep subsurface microbial communities from Kolumbo volcano to uncover new lineages of life (NeLLi) - 2SBTROV12_ACTIVE470 metaG (SPAdes)... | ecosystem: Environmental > Aquatic > Marine > Volcanic... | reverse complement strand
ATAACCGAGATTGACTCACTTTGTGGAGAGGTTGTTAGGCGGGGCAAGGAATTAGGAATTCCAACGCCGTTGAATCAACAGTTGTTGACGCTTGTCAAAGGAATTGAGCATTCAACAAGAACCGAGTGACTGAGGCGCTGCTCAGTCCGTGTCGTCAATTTCAGCCCACTGAAAGCCCATTCATTCGCCGATTCTGAATCAAAGGGTGTTATGCCCTAACCCTTTGCTTCAATGCTAAACAATTTGAATAGGGAATAAATTATTTCCAGAATAATTTGATGTGGCCATCATATTCCTTTAAGTTATGATATCCTTTGCTCCCTGTTATGGTGGTCAAATCTCGACTACACAGCGTGATTTTCTCGTCCGGTAATAATCCTCGTTCAACTATTGAATTCGTTGAAAATAGAGGGCTAAGTTTGTTTGAGGGCTTCGAGTGGGATAGAAAGCAAATCAATCCTGTGAAATCCTCTGATATTGAATCAGATATTGACGGCGTACCAGTCCCGATGAGGGAAACTGAATTCTCACAATCAGATGAACCTGCTAATCGTTACCAATCTGTCGATTTTAATTTGCCCGTACTCGTTGGGGGGAAAAATGGCTCTGGGAAAACATCTCTTCTTTGCGCAATAAAAATTCTATGTGATTTATTGCAGGAATCTAATATTGGAGAAGATAAAGCCTCTGAGGCTTGGTCAAAGTTAGATTCAATGAATATATCTCATCTAGATCTCCTTTTTTCAACAATTATTCCAGAACTCACCGATGAAGAAAATTCATCATTTACAGAATCAGTTACGAGAATAGTGATGGATTCAACAGATAAAGATGAAACTCTGAAATGGTGTGATGGAATTCAAATTCGGAACCCCATTTCAAATATTTCTGAAGTTGAGATGTATCGTGAATCTGCCAATTTCCAACCTGTAAAAAAGCGAGGTGCCCTACCGCCTCACAAAACTACAATCGGAGAATCTAGAATCAAGAGGTTTCTGACGAATCTAAGTGGACAGAGAGATGGGTCGCCAGAAGCCGGACTCCGCTCGGTAGATTACCTACTGCTACTCGACGAAGAAGTGAAGAATGTACTATCTCGCATGGAAAGCACAGAGTACACTCAACATGAGATTCAATTCCAAGAAGCTGTTTTCATTGACGTAGATCGGAAAAGCGTAGGAGAGAAGTTAGACGGTATGACTGAACTCGTTCCCAAGATTGCAAACCGATATGATGAGCTCACAACAGATCCGGAATTGCTTAGAGAGGAATTAAATAAAATTTCGTCCGAAGAGTGGTTTTCTTTGATTTATGGGCCAGTAAAAAATGTGATTGAAGAAGGAGAAGATGGTAAATGGGACATGAGAATGTATGCGTCCGCTGTAATTGAGGACCTTCAAGACCCATATACTTCGTTCCAGCGTACTCCAGATTGGTTTAGGCCGAGAGGTAACTGGATCAAGAAAAGTGATGCAATGGATTTCGTGACAGAAGGTGCACTATTGGATCTCACGAGTTGGTTAACCGGTATACCTCAACTAGAACGCAGTTTTCGTTACGGTGAAAGAGGTCTTGAATGGATTGATACCTTATGGGACCAAGAATGGAAAGGCGGGCTACGGAAATACGAGAAAAACAAAGGTGTGAGGGAGGCCCCCTCGCTTGAAGTTGCTCTCAAGAAGGACATAGTTAAGGACATAGTTGCTAAGTTAGTGGGCATCGGTAAGGATGAGAAATCAGTTGAGCAAGTTGATATTATTAAGAGAATGAATTTCTTTACACCCATTCAAGAGATTAGAACTCAATACCTCACATCAGGACAGAGACAGGTGCTTGCCTTGATTATTGCTGTTCGCAATTCGAAAGAAGGTTCACTCATCTTGATTGATGAACCAGAATTATCCCTGCATGTAGATTGGCAAGTTGACCTTGTCGAACAACTCCATGCACCACTAACAGGTTCTCAACTCGTCATAGCTACACATTCTCCTGATATTGCTTTAAATCACAATCATTTGTGCTCAATTATTTCTACTGAACCTAAAGAAACTCACCAGAGGGATTAATGAATGTCTATTGCAACGAATCGCAGAGATAATGACCGTGAATTAGAGCGGCGAATAACTGCTGTCAAGGTCCTTGATTCTTCTCGATACAAATCAATTACTACTCTACATTTTGAAGGCAAATCAGACTGGTTATTAGTAATGAAGTTTTGTCAAAGTCATGATTCATTAAAGAATAAAATTAGATATGAAAATTTCACATACAGTCTTGGTAAAAAATTAGCAATCAAGCACCACATTGAGGCTATGGATTTGGGTTTTAAAATCTCAACAATCGTAGATATGGATCATGACTTCAAAGATCGTGATTTTTCTAAAAAAATATCCAAAGGTTCACAAAATGAATACATCAAGCATTCGAATATTAGGTCTACAATTCCTTGTTGTGTATTAATTACCTTGCTGCTAGAGGAGGTATTGGATGAAGCAGTTAAGAGGGTCCCAATTCTGAAAGACCCCACTGAAGATGAAATTAAAATAATCATTGATTGTGCATCAAAGCGAACAATTGAGAGACTTTTTAAGTTTGATAAAAGAGATTGGTTCAAGGAGGAATTCTTGAGGAAAATCCCTAATCCCATGAATGACCATTCATTGTGTGAATCGATCTATCTTCATCGTAAAGGGACATATCAGGAAGAAGAAGATGGTTGGGGGTGGCAAGATGTTGAGGAAAAAATAAGGTACTCCATACAAGAATCATTGCAAGGTTCTGCGAAAAAACTCGATTCCAAAATTCTAGAGGAATTAGTCATCTCAATGATTGAAGAAACAAAATCCACTGCTTAACTCTGAATAAGGTGAATGGTAATATGGCCAATCAGTTCAAAATCGGCGTAGTTGTTGCCACGCAGGATAGACCGGAGTTACTTTCTAAGAGGTCAATCCCTTCAATTCTGGGCCAATCTCGTCCCCCCGATTTTCTTATTGTAGTGGATGATTCTCATTTAGAGGAAAATCGGAAATTCAATGAAAACTACATAAAATCCATCGATACAAATAATACAACTGTTGCAATCATTCGAAATCATCGCACACCAGGTGCATGTGGTTCTTGGAATACAGGTATTGATTGGATTTTTAGACAACATACATCGCCTCAATTCACCTATGTAGCAATTCTCGATGATGATGATTCGTGGCTTCCTAATTATCTTGAAACCTGCATGAACGAGTGCATATCGGGTAATTTTGATATGGTTGCAGCCGATATTCAACGTTTCGAATCAGAACACACAGAGCCAGTGATATACCCTGCCCCCTCTGCCCTTTATGCAGACGATTTTCTTGTAGGGAACGGGGGGATACAAGGTTCAAACATTTTTATTCGAATGAGCGCAATGCTCATGGCAGGTTGTTTCGATGAGTCATTACGTAGTTCCACTGATCGTGATTTGTGCATTCGACTTGCTGACCTTGCTATTGTACGATATGCGCGCATACCCGAAACATTGGTTAAGCATTTCGCGGAGCCTGACCGCCCCCGTCTCACCACCAGTGGATCGGAAGTAAAACTATCTGGCCTCGACACGTTTTGGTGTAAGTACGCAGGGAGGATGACCCCATTCCAGCGCATCGATTTCAAAGAAAGAGCCCTGACTCTATTCCATTGGCGCCCCCCTACAACAACCAATGTTTTTCTCGACCCCCCCCCTATTCAACGCGTAGCGCTTGTAATTGGGATATCGTCTTCACACCCCCATCTTGAAGCACTCATACATTGTAATGATAATCGCATCATCGGGCTAGATATTGTCCTATGTGAGTCCGACCAAGAATGTGACTTCACTACCAAGGTGACTAAACTTCGCAGGGCAGGGATGGGGTGCTTTCCTCTCTCACTCGATTTGCAGAACACTATCCAGAGCAAACCTGTAACTGCACTTGAATACTACAGCCATGCTGTGGCACAATCGCGAATCGGCACCGATGTGTGGATTGTTGACGGCAATCCCGATTATGATACACCAATTGAGATCTTGACCTCCTTAGAAGCCCGGAATAGTCCAACCATTGAATTGGGGCCCATTAATGATGAAATCGCGGACCATATCCATGAATCTCGAATTGAAACTGCAAATATCCGTGTCTACACAAACTATGGATGCAGCGACCTTCGTTTGCTAGGCTACGGTTCGGAAGCTGTCGTGTTCACCGATGGTAAAACCGTCTACAAATGCATTGATTACTGGAAGACGCGCCTTCCGAAGTCTCAATTCAAATTTTTGCAGTCGAAGATTGGAGCATGGGGTGAATCCTATGGCCTTTACACGCTGCACGAGGTCAACTCCGATGGGTCTTGGGCGCTTATTACATACGATTACGAACCAAGTGTCCCCTTTGATGGTGGAAACGAGGAAGGGGTGCTTAAACTCCTTGAGAGTTGTCGCGACGCTGATATTGTTTGCAACAACATCCACCCAAAGAATCTCGTCATCACTGATGATGGTGTACACCTTATCGACTATGGGTCTGACATTCGCCCCTTTACAGCCCTTGGTTTTGAACACATGGTAATTCGCGCGTTTCTAACATGCCATCATGCCGAGCACCCACACCTCAGCCGAATCATGCGTACATGTCTTGACGATCTCACACTCCCCATCATGAGAGATTACCCTAAATTTCGTTCAAAATTAAGTGTACGGCAACGTATATCCCTTCAACCCTATGCCACACCATGGAAAGAATCTGAGCCCCCCGATTACGCCCCGTTACACGTTACTATTGGCGTAATCACCTCAGAACCAAGGACCGCTTGGCCGCTATTACAGAGTGTTGCCCAGGAAGGTATCGTAGCTAAGTTTCTTCTTCTCGACAACGGGTGCCCCACTGACGAACTGGTTGATATGCTGTCTCAATCTGAAAAACTTGAGTTAGATGTCTCTGTAGTTGACCAGCGTCGGCAACAAGACGATGCGAAGAGAGGGTTATTCGGACGGACGTACACCCACCGCCCACTAGGGCAAGTTGGCATCGCGCAGGCTAGAACAATGATTCAGAGGTACCTAGCGCGAGAGATGGCTGGAGACCCAAACTCTATTGGATGGTTGCTTGACGATGATATGCGTGTCGACAATCGAGCTTGTGAGTACCTTCGTTGGCTCCCTGCTCTAAAGTCCGATGGTGTTGATGTTGTACTCGGGGCCTATGAAGGATCTTCGCCAAACCCCCCGCTAAACGGTATGCGTGTCCTACTCGTTGATCTTCTTCACAATATTCAATGGTTGGACGGACTGCCTCCCGAACTACCGTTACCTAATCGAACCGAGGAGAATCAGCGCGCCAGGGACGATTACCCCGATTACTATTATGATCTTTCACGAAAGCACACAGCGCACCTCGAACAACCTCACTGGGTTGAGCCGATTGTTCCTACCGAGACTGTCAGGGAAGCTAGGTCACGTCTTCTCCACGAGGGGAATAGAATAATGGAAGGGAATTATCTTACGAGGCCACTTATTGCAAACACACCGCTGAATCCGCTCAAAGACGCGCGTGATTCGGTGAATCGCGGAGGTTGTACCTTCATACTCAACTCAAGCGCCCTCACACTCACCCCCAACATGATTACAAATATTCACGGGCGCGAAGCTAGACGTTCGGATATGCTCTGGGCTATAGTAAATCGCTACTACCGCTCACTTGTAGTGAAAGCAGTCGCGTTCCCAGTTGATCATGTTGCACGACCCACCTCTTCATCGGGCTTTAATCTCTTGAAGGTGCAAGGCGAGATTATTGGTTCAGCGATGTACGCGGCCATCACGGAATTTCTTACTGCAAATCCCACACACACACTCGCGTTCACAAATGGAGAACTCAATGAGGTGGAGCGGCAATTTATAGCGCACCTCCACGAACGAATTATCCAACTAGAGAAGAGTATTTTTCGAATCCGTGGGCTAAAGAATGCGTTGAAGGTGTGCTCTGGTGCTTTACAATTGCACCCTCTGCTGCGCCAACTAGAGTGGTTCACCCAAGATAATTGGGACGTTCTGCGGCAGGGAATAACCTCGCAGAGCACATCTGAAGTGCGTTCATTCTTAGGTTCTCTTCGCGAGGTTGCCGATGATTACGAGAGGGCTGATATTCCTAGTGGTGAATGAACCATACTCTTAAAATAATATCAAATAATGAAAAATGTATTGGGGATTATGATGGTTCGCTTCGATAACTGGTGCACGCTTCCTACACCTATGGGTGAATTTCGAATGTATGATACCGGTGATGAGGGTGTTCGATTAATTACGAAAGGAGATGTTAATGACCTAGGTAAGAATCCTTTGCTTCGAATTCACTCCTCTTGTATTGCTTCCGAAGTGTTTCATGCCCAAGATTGTGACTGTGCAGATCAACTCATGGAAGCAATGAAAATCATTGCTACAGAGGGGCATGGCCTCATTATTCACCTACATCAAGAGGGGCGAGGCCAAGGTTTGTCAAAGAAAATTCGTGCAGTGAGGCTCATGGAATCAGATGGCTTTGATACATTTGATGCGTTTGAACACCTCGGCCTCGAACAGGATACTCGGAACTATGATTCTGCAGTTGCGATTCTCAAATCTCTTGAGATTTCTGCCGTCCGCTTAATTTCAAACAATCCTCGAAAGATCCAGTTTTTACAAGAGAATAACATTGAGTTTTCATCTGTAAACACCCACCCAAACATTCGTCCAGAAAATGAAGATTATCTGCATACGAAAAATCAAAAACTTGGCCACCAAATACCATTGGAAAGAGTTCTCTTTGGTGATGACGAAATTCGATTCTATCACTCTGATCAACCTTGGGGGGCGTTATCGAATTTCTCTAAACACAGCATATACATTGATGGAATAAATTGGCTGACGGTTGAACATTATTACCAAGCTCAAAAATTCATTGAACCAGAGTTAAAAGAGAAGATTCGATTATCAAAAACTCCGACTCTTGCTAAAGACATTGCCACAGAGATGAAAAATCTACGGAGAGATGATTGGGCGGAATTAAAGGAAGACGTCATGCTGAAGGTACTACGGGGAAAATTTACACAACATCCCGAACTCGCCAAACTTCTTCTTAGCACCGGCCAAAAACGTCTTGTTGAGTCAACCTCGAACGATACATTTTGGGGTGAATCTCTCGACGGTATTGGCCAAAATAAGCTTGGTGAATTACTCATGTTGGTCCGAACCGAATTGGAAGAATAGGGCGATAGTGATGTGCGGGATTCTCTTCATGTTTGGCCCAGGGTCACACGAAGAGGTTCAGAACCTTCTCCCTCGCCTGGTACACCGCGGTCCAGATGATCAACGAATTATAGGAACCGATGAGATGGCTTTGGGCTTCACCCGCCTCGCAATTAACGGATCCGGCGAAGTTGGTGCCCAACCCATGGAGCATGAAGGAATGATCGGAGCATTCAATGGCGAGGTCTACAATCACCGAGAGATATCTGAAAAATATGACCTATCTTCATCCTCAAGCGACACCGATGTCATGCTACCACTGTTCAAAAAAATCAACGAAGGGATTCTTGATGTCCTCGATGGATTTTTTTCCGGTGTAATCGTTGACCGAACGGCTTCAAAAATTTGGACGATTCGAGACCATATTGGGAAAAAACCCCTATTCGTTGGCCGCTCAGGGATGAAAGTTTTCATTACCAGTGAACTCAAAGCTATTGATCAAATCGATTATTTTTCTACTCTTCCCCTTGGTTTGTCCTCAGTTGATGCGATAAGTGGCGAAGTAAAGGTGATACGCCAACATCAATCATTCCAAACAAATGATTCCCTAACCAACATTTTCCGAGATGCAGTAATCAAACGACTCCCGACACCCGATCAACCGGTCGCAGTCTTCCTTAGTGGAGGCCTTGACAGTTCTCTCGTCGCAGCAGTCGTTGCTGAGTATAGGCCAGATGCAACTTATTTTACACTCGGTAGTGGAGTCGACCATAATTCTGTTCAGGATGTCGTGAAGGCTTTGGATCTAGAGGATATAAGATATGTCGATTTACCAAAACCAGTGGCAATTCCAAAACTTATTCAAAAAGTAGTAAAAATTACTGAGAGCTTCAACCCATCAATAATCAGCAATGGACTTGGCACTTATTTGCTTTCAAAAGCAGTTCATCGGGCCGGAATTAAAGTTGTTCTTGGCGGTGAAGGCGCCGATGAACTCTTTGGTGGTTACCACAAATACTCAAGCCCTAATTCAGACTGGAAAGAAATCCGCAACCAACTCATAAGCGATATGCCCATCACAGAATTACGCAGACTCGACCTCGCATCAATGGCGAATAGCATCGAAGTACGTTGTCCTTTCCTTGACCAAATAATCCGAAACTTTTCCGATCACCTTGATTTTGAAGATTTATATCAAGGGGATGACAACAAAGTGATTCTTCGAGATTCTTTTCAGGACTTACTGCCGAAGAGCATACTTCAACGGAAAAAGACATCCTTAGATGTAGGCAGTGGGATTCGAAGCATGGTGGTTGACTATCTAACAAGCAATGGTCAAACTGAGCGCCAAGGCCTCAAAGACATTTGGAATGAGCACTTTGAAATGGATGATTCGGATCCGTATTTTTCCTCCTATCCAGTTTTTGACGCCCTAATAAACAAACGTGGGAAGGTGCACAGATGAGAACCTTGGACGGTGTTCTTGATTTAATGGAACAGAAGTTCCGAGAGGAACCATTCCACACCTTACAGATGTTGTACGGTGAATCTATCGGGCGGCAGGTGCCCGGTGGAACTTGCTCAGACAAGACCCTATCATTCATCAGTGATGCACGGGAAAGAGGCTTTGATGCAAAACTTCACACTGCGTTTATCGATGGAAAAGAAATTCATCGGTTAGCTCGCCTGAAGATTAATGGGAGAGTATTTTTCGTTGATGCCGGGAATGGGTGGCCATCACTTCATCCCTATCCTGCTGATGAACCAATTACACATTCTTGCTTTGGTATAACGTTCCGAACAGAGATCGGTGACGGTATACTTTCGGTATATCTCCGCACTGAAGAAGAGGAAAAACTGCAAATGGAAATTATTCTTGCATCACGTCCGGAAGAAGAGATTATTGCTGAAATCGAAGGACGTTTTTCATCAAATATCGAGTACCCGTTCAACAATAGTATGAGATTTTCTGCAATTGTGGATGATGAATTCCGATTCTTACGCGACAATACACTATTCATCTACAGGGAGAAGAGCGATGTAAAGCGAATTCATGTAGATGAGGACCAATGGCAAAATACCCTACTGGAATATTTTAGATGGGATGTAAAATTAACTTTAACGGAGAGCTCATAATGCCCTCAAAAATTCTCGTTACCGGCGCCGCAGGATTCATTGGATTTCACACTGTGTTACGCCTTCTTGAACGTGGAGATAATGTTGTTGGAATTGACAATATGGATGCATATTACGATACAAAGTTGAAAGAGGATCGTCTTACGATTCTTGAGGGGAAAACCAATTTTACATTTTATCGCATCCCGATTGAGGAACATGCAGAAGTTGTCAAAGTATTCGAAAAGGAGGATTTTGTTCGAGTGATTCACTTAGCAGCACAGGTGGGGGTTCGTTCACCTCCAAGCGAATTCCATCGTTATGTGAGTAGTAACCTTTTGGGCTTTAGCAACATTTTAGATTCCTGCCGTGTTCATAGAATTAAGCATCTAATTTACGCATCTTCCAGTTCTGTGTATGGGCATATGGCTGAGCCTCCTTTTAGAGTCGAAGATACCGCTAATCACCCTCAAAATCTCTATGCAGCAACCAAAAGGGCGAATGAATTGATGGCCTACAGTTACAGCTACCAATACCAACTCCCAACAACTGGACTACGCTTCTTCACAGTCTATGGTCCGTGGGGAAGGCCTGATATGGCAGTTTACAGTTTCACAGATAAAATTGTGTCAGGTCAAGCCATCGAAGTTTATGGAGATGGAGAGATTGCGAGAGATTTCACGTATGTGGATGACATTGTTGAAGCAATCATTAAAATGGTCGAAAAGCCACCAGATTCTCAGATTAGTGAATCTGGAAGTATGGCCACAAAAGCACCATCTCAAATATTCAATATTGGAAGTGGAAGACCTGTTAGTGTAAATCGGCTCGTGAGTCTAATTGAGGACTCACTGGGTAAGAAAGCAGTGATTCAGTTTAAACCCCAACCTGCTGAAGATATGCAGATTACACATGCTGATATCCGAGATTTGGAAGACATGATTGGGACTCTTCAAACTACTCAACTTGAGGATGGAATTAATCAATTCGTTACATGGTATAGGTCATACCACCATATGGATTCATGATTCAACATGAGTTGAATGGCTCGTTTCTTCCCCCTATATTTCCAAAACGATTGGAATAAGGTGGCTGTAATGACACTCTGTATGACCTATGGTGGGGGATCCATGCTTCGGTCCCCTCTGCTAAGAGGAGTAAGCAGTGGATCCCCGTTTGCATTTAGTAGTAGTTATGATTGAATAGAGTCAATAGAAAACTATCTTAATTATAGTAAAAAATAAGTACAGATTGAAGAATATTGAATGGAATTTTTTGATTTTTGTTGTGTCTAGGAATAGTGAATAACTCATCTCCAAATCCTTGTTTGACTTTTTGAATGCCCTCAAAAATTATTCTCATTGTGGACCACCTGTGATCCATCTCCAACATTACTTCGGAATTGTGCCTTACATTAGTATAGATTAAATCGACTGTTTTTCCAATGTCAAAGATACCTCTAAAGCTTTCAAGTTGCCTCAGAATACACTCATTGAAGTCTTCTATTGACGATTCACCATCACATCCTGGGCCGATTACTAAGTGATGAAATGGCTTCTCCATCTCTTTAAGAGACTGTAAGTTATTTTGATCAAAACCATTTACTCCTTCGAATCCTCCTGTTATTGAGTCTCCTCCATTATCGACAGTAAAAATACAATCTGGCATCACTTCATCAAATAATTCTTGGTAAGCCAATTTTATTTTTTCAGGTTTATGGTTGTTAATAGCAACAAAATAAGGCAGATTCATGGATTCATTCTTTATGCCTTTAGCAATCAAACGAATGCTATGGTTTTTGATTTTAAAATCAGATTCAGGCATAAAATCGTCAATTGTGAACAAATGGTCGTTAATTTTGGTTAACGGTTTATATTCTCCTTTAATCTCTATGGATGATGCCAAAATGAAGTCTATTCCGGGATATAATTTATTTATCAATTTAGCAATCGAGTATGCACCAATATAATCGTTACCACCTCCTATTGAGAGGATTAGTATCCTTTTCTTATCAGTTAATGTATCTCGGAGAAACACATCAAAATCTTTCATTCCATTTACGGCTTGTAATATATCCACAAAGTCTGCCTCCAAAACTTTGGCAGGTTGAGTCTTGGATTAAACTGTCCCTCACGATAATTGTTTCCGGATAGGTTTCGAGGGTATATCCGAATACCCATTGCTCGGGTATTGGCAAATCAAGGGAGTAGCAGTGGGTCTTTTCAGACGCCACCGGGTGCGCAGCTTCTCAGTTACCAATCAATTGGTAATCGGGAGAAAGTGGTGTGGCACCGGTTTCTATGGAAATGATTTGACCGTCTTTGAACTGCATGAACGACAAGACTGCTTCGGAGTCCGAGTCATTCGCAAAGTGAATGATTGAATGAGCAACTCCAACTTCATCATTCTCATACAGAATTCGGTTGTTTTCTGCAGTCGGTTTGTTTTCACTCATCACGAAGCCCAAAATATCTGACTTGCCCATGGTGACGTTACCAACGTGTGGATTGAACACAAAATCATCGTGGATGATCATTTCAAGTGTTTCGATATCTCCCATATCCAGGGCTC
>Ga0209992_10004013_pt1 | contig 11921 bp, 8 predicted proteins | sample 2SBtaG_2_FD_182564 | JGI IMG/M metagenome (GOLD analysis project Ga0209992, IMG submission 182564) | Deep subsurface microbial communities from Kolumbo volcano to uncover new lineages of life (NeLLi) - 2SBTROV12_ACTIVE470 metaG (SPAdes)... | ecosystem: Environmental > Aquatic > Marine > Volcanic... | reverse complement strand
TGGCCAGCGCCGCCGCGTTCTCCCCCAGGGGAGAGTGGCTCTACGTGGCCCACCTGGGCGCCCGAATCGTCGACGTGCTCGACCCCTACACCATGCTCCGGGCCGGTGGCCTGCAACAGGTGGGCGACGGCGTCGACGGACTGGCGGTGACCGACGATGCGCTGTGGGCCCTCGCTCGCCTGGACCGCGAGCTGGTCGTGATCACCGGCGAACCGACCGCGATGTCGGTGCACACCCGGGTCGACCTCCTGGGCGGGCTGGACGAGGTGCTCGACCCCCAGGTGCTGGCGGGGCAGCGGGTCTTCACGGGCGCCCACGACCGGCGGATGAGCCTGGACAGCTACATGAGCTGTGCCAGCTGCCACCTGGACGGCGAGCACGATGGGCGGACCTGGGACTTCAGCGACCGGGGCGAAGGACTGCGCAACACCAAGGCGCTGTTCGGCATGGCCGGGCGCGCCCCCCTTCACTGGTCGGCCAACTTCGACGAGGTCCAGGACTTCGAGCGGGACATGCGCGAGTCGATGGGGGGCACTGGCTTCCTCGCCGATGCCGACGCCACCGCGACCGAAGACCCATTCGGGCTGGCCAAGGCGGGCCTGTCTTCCGAGCTGGACGCGCTGGCGGCCTATGTCGAGAGTCTGGAGCGCCCGCGTTCTCCCTTCGTCGATGCCGACGGTGTTGAGCCCGGTCGCGCACTGTTCGACCTGGCCGGTTGCGCCGCATGCCACCGTGGCGACCGGCTGACGGACTCCGAGCTCGGGACCGACGATCCGGTCCTCCACGACGTCGGCACCCTGACCGCCGACAGCGGGGGCCGGCTGGGGGAGCCCCTGGACGGACTCGACACCCCGGAGCTGGTGGGGGTCTTCTTCACCCCGCCGTACCTGCACGACGGCTCGGCCGCGACCCTGCGCGAGCGCTTCCTCCAAGACGTCGACGACCGCCACGGCCGGACCAGCGACCTGGCAGACGACGAGCTGGCGCTGCTGGAGACCTACCTGCTGAGCCTTCAGTAGACCAAGGGGCCTCGACCCGGGCCCGGACGCCCAGCGTCAGAAGCTGCTGCCGGGCTGCTCCAGGAAGTCGAGCTCCTCGTCTGTGCTCTCCCGGCCCAGCACGGCGTTGCGGTGCGGGAAGCGGCCGAAGCGGCGCACGATTTCCCGGTGGTCCCGCGCGGCCTTGAGGCCGCCTGCGACCACGCCCGGGTGGGCGGCCTCGATGCCCTCGAACAGGGCGACGCAGCGGTCCTGGTCGCCGACGTCCTCGCTGTGCATCAGTGGCATGTACAGAAAGGTGCGCTGCATGGGGCCCAAGCGCTGGTCGTGGCCCGCCGCGAGGGCCTGCTCGGTGATGCGGAGGGCGTGGGCGTCCTGGGCCCAGGACAGATGGCTGCCGCGGTTCAGGTTGCGGCTCAGCTGATCCAGCAGCAGGACCAGGGCCAGGCTCGGGCCGGGCTCATAAGCCCAGTGGTCGAGGTCTCCGGCGCAGGCCTGGGCGTAGAGCCCGCTGAAGCGCGCCTGGGCCTGGGCGTCGAAGGCGTCGTCCCGGCGGAACCAGACCGGGCGGAACTCACACAGGGCCGCGGCGTCTGCGGTGCCGAACCAGAATCGGAGGACGTCCTGGTGCATCCTCTTGAGTTCCTCGGGCAAGCTGGATTCCTCGTCACACCAGCGAACCATAGCGGCCAGGCAGGCGTGGCCATCGTGATGCCACATCATGGACGGCGATGCCATCATACCGGGCGGGCACAGGCGGCTCGCGCCACGCTGCGCGAGAGCCAGAGCCACGGTTTCCCCGGTGTTTTCTGGCCACGCGACCGCTGCGTTCTGGAACAGTCCGGACCAGCTGTCCAGCCGGGCCAGGAGGTCGGCCAGATCGCGCGCTGGCACCAGCGTCAGGAATCGGCCCAGGGGCGAGACCGGCAGGCCGGGGCCGGAGTGGGTGGCCACCGTCCAGGCCGCCGAGCCGTCGGGGGGTGTCCACAGCTGCTCGGACCCCATCGCGGCTTCCAGCTCGGCCACGCCGCGCCGCTGGGTCACCGCGGCCAGCACACCGGGGTCCGGGCGGCCCTCGGGCAGGCGGGCCCGCTCGGCCTCGAGGGCCACGCTGATGCGGTCGCCCAGTGCCTTCAGGTCGTGACCGACGACCAGGGCCACGTGGGGCGACAAGCAGGCGTGTTGGTCGAAGACCGTGGTGTCCCGCGCCAGTCCGGTCGCGACCTGGTCCAGGTCTGCGCCCGGCCCGATCACAGCGATGCCCAGGCGGTGGCCGTGGAACACCACCGGGCGTTCAGCGGGCATCGCGGCCCGGTAGTGGGCCTCGGCCTCCTGGCCGCCCCAGCCGACCAACAGGTCGATGCCGCCCAGGTGGGCCTGCTCCAGGGCCTTGTCCTCGCGAGGCCACCAGAGCACTGCGCACGCGGCTGCCACGTCCGGGGCCAGCGCGTGCAGGCTCTCCAGGTATGCGGGCAGGAAGGTGGGCTCGCCGGTGGCGGATCGGCCCAGGAAGGCCCCCTTGACCAGCAAGGCCCGCATGACCGTCAGGTGGGGCAGCGCGGGGATGTTGCTGCTGAACACCGCCCCGACCAGCTCGGGCCCCAGAGCGTGGGTGCGAGCGCCCCGCTGGGAGGAGTGCACGAATCCGTCCAGCACACGCGGATCGCCCAGCTCGGCCTCGAGCGTGCGCCACAGGTGCGCGGTCCCGCTGGCCCGCATCTCCAGGTTCAGGGACTCGGCGACCATCTCCGGGGAGAAACCCGTGATGGCGGGCAGGGACGCGAGCGCGTGCTGTCGGGGTCCGAAGCCGGGATCGAGCCACTGCTCCGAGAGCGTGCCCAGGAGCTGGCAGAGCTCCCAGCTGGTCCGGTGACGGGGTGGCCGACCGCGCAGGGTCGCAGCCACATGGGCGAGTCCCGCCGAGTCGAGCTGGGGCATGGCGACCTGGATCCCGCCTCGATCCTGAAGGACCTCGCCCTGGACCACGTCGCGCAGGTCCGGGGGCAGCCACCAGCCCGCCCGCACAGTCACCGCGAGAGCAGCTCGTCGACGGTGATCGAGCAGCCCCGGGAGCCGTCCGGAGTGGCCCGCCCAAAGACCTCGAAGCCGCCGGAAACCCGGCGCCCCAGGTCGTCGGTCTGCAGCACGCAGGGCCGATCCAGGTTCGCCAGGTCCAGGTGTCGCAGCAGCCCGGTCTCGCCGTCGGGCAGGGGTGCCAGCGTGCCGGGGTCGACCACCACGGTGGCTGTCCAGGGCGCGTTGGCCTTGAACCGCGGCGCGGCCTGGTCGTCCCGGAGCACGTTGTCGTAGAACTGACTGGCCAGCTCGGTCATGCCGAGCAGGTTCACACAGCGCTCGGGAGGCACTGCAAAGGTCTCGCCCAGTGCCGCGATCAGGTCTTCGCGGGTGACGACCCGGGAGCGGCCCTTGAAGCCGCCGGCGTCCATGATGCGCGAGCCTTCGGGCAGGGGCAGGCGCAGGCCCTTGGCCGCGAGTCCGTCCAACAGGTGAACGAAGCCGAAGCTGGCGCCGATGAGGGTCAGGGGCGCGGTGCTGGTCTGGCAGGCCTGGACCAGCCGGGGCACGTCCAGGCCCTGGGCCCCGATCAGGAAGCCGCTGCCCGGCAGGCCACACTCGTCGACCAGCTGGGCCATGCCGGCGGCCATGATCATGTGGGGCGCCGCATCGGGCGGGGGAGCCAGCACCAGGATCCGTGTGGCGCGGTCCGGCTCTGGCAGCAGGTGTGTCCGGGCGTTGACCCGGATGCTCGCCGCCATCACGTCCAGCCCGTCCTGGGTGAAGCGGGCCACGCCCGGCTCGGCGCCAGACGTGCCGCTGGTCCGGAACTCGCTGACCACCTGCCCGCCGGTGTGCAGGTCGAAGCGCTTGAACGCTGCGGTGGGGATCGCCGGCACGTCCTGCCAGCGGCCGGTGTCCTGGAAGCCCCGGGCCTGGCACAGGGCATCCCAGGCCGGGATCCGGGCCCTCTGCCAGGCCACCAGCGCACTGGCGAGCGCCTGCCTTGCGGGATCGGGCAGGCTGTCGGGGCCCCCTTGGATGGCGTCGAGCAGGCGGTCCTTCATGGGGGCTCAGCCTATCCTGCTGGCCCCCTCCGTTAGGGTGTGGCACGGCCTGGACCCCCGGGAGCGGTCGGTGAATTTCCTCCTGCTCGACGACGACACCCACCTGCACCTCCAGCTGGAGGAGTACCTGGCGGGTGAGCGCGTGCGTGTCGTGGCCCAGCCCGACCCGGGGCTGGCCATCGCGGCGCTGGGGTCTGGCAGCTGGGTGGCCGCCGTGGTGAGTCTGGACTGTGGCGAAGGTGCGTCGGCGGCCTTCCTCGAAGCCCTGCAGTGGGTCGACGGTCTGTCCATCCCGGTGGTGATCACCTCGTCCACCCGGAGCATCATCGACCCCGAGGTCCAGCTCGCCCGCGAGCTCTGGCCCGACGCGATCTTCCTGCGCAAGCCGCTCCAGCTGCGGCGCTTGCGTCAGATGTTGGGGGACCTGGAGCCCAGCGCGGTCTTTCGGCCCGTCGGGGTCGAGGAGCTGCCCGAGCTGGCGACCAGCGACCTGGAGCTGCTCGACGACGTGATGGTGGTCGAGCTCGAGGACTCCGCCAGCGAGGAGACCGTGTCCGAAGACACGGTCATCGAGCGTTGGTAACGGCTGATCTACACCATGCCCTGATCAGCGCCTGTGCACCGTGCCCAGCTTGAGCTCCAGGAGCTGGTCGGTCCATGAGGTCACCTCGGTGAGCGGTCGGCCCGTGGCCTGGGCCAGCTCGTCCAGGGAGCGCACGCCGTCCACGGCGGCCCCGATGGCGGCAGCGTCCGGTGTGTTCCCCAGGGGTCGCCGCCAGACCTCGGATGGGGCCAACAGGACCGGCACCAGGTCTGGGTCCAGTGGGGGGATGTCCCGCTCGTCAGGCCCCAGGACCCGGTCGGTGGCCCGGTAGGCGAAGAGGTTGAGGCCTTGGCCGAATTTGGCGCGGTGCACGTGCGCGACGGCGCTGAAGCCCCCGTTGACGCCATCGCCCAGGGCCATGGCCGTCGAGGCGTAGCGGCCCGTGACGTCGCCGGCGGCGAAGACGCCGGGCTCCGAGGTCGCGCACCAGCGGTCGATGGCGACAAAACCCCCGGGCTCGCGCCGAAGCCCCAGGCCGTCCCAGGGCAGCACGGTGCGCAGCTCGAAGGCGTTGTAGTCCAGGAGCAGGGCCGAGCACGGGTGCCTAGCGACCCGGCCATCCGGGCCCTGCCAGGTCACACCGGTCACCCCGGCCACGGCCTCGGGTTCGTGGTCGGGGGCCGCTGGGTCTGCCGGGTTGCCGGCGTCGAAGCCCGCAGTCGCGCTGCCCTGGCCCTCCACTCGGGTCACCCGCCCGCGCAGGACCGTACCGGGCAGGTCGGGCAGCTCGCCCTGGGGCTCTTCGAGCAGCCAGGTGGGTGCCACGACGTGGTCGGCGAGCAGCTTCGCCAGGTTCGTGCTCTTGCGGTTGCCGACCACCACCAACCCGCCGTCGGCGGCCGCCGCCACCCGCTCCAGGAGCTTGGGGAAGTAGGCGTAGCCCATGTAGGTGATGAACACGCCCCGCCCGATGAAGTCCGCTTCGTTGGCCAGCCCGCGCATGCCGGTGGCCAGGATCACCGCCAGGCAGCGCAGGGTCGTGTGGGTGCCCTGGACCGTGAAGCCGCCGGAGCGCCGCTCCACACGGACGACGCGCTCGGGCACCACCGGCACGTGGTACCGGTCGAAGTCGGTCTGGAGCGTTCGCACCAGGCCGTCCCCGATGTAGCGCCAGCCCGGTCCGGTGAGCGAGCAGGTCCGCCAGGTGGCGAGTCCGCCCAGGCGACCGCCCTCGAAGACGGCCACCGAGCAGGGCACGGTCCGGTAGGACTTGATCCAGCGCACCCGCGTGGCCGCGCTCATGCCCGCCGGTCCGCCGCCGATGACCACGACGTCGACGTCGTAGGGCGCCTGGGTAGGGCGTGCTGTCACAGCTCGCCGCGGGCCGTCAGCCAAGGCACCAGCCCGCCGGCGTCGACGAGGCCCTGGAGGTACGGGTCCGGGGGCGGCAGGACCAGGGTGGCGCCGGTGGCGTCGTTGTAGAGCACGCTGTCGTCCAGACGGAGGGGGTGCCCGTCCTGGGCGAAGCCGGGTGCGCTCTGGACCTCGAACGCGGGCAGCCCGAGCGCCGTCGCGTTGCGCAGGAAGATCCGGCCGAAGTCGACCGCCACCAGGGCCCCCACTCCGGCCATGCGCAGGGCGAGCATGGTCGTCTCCCGGGAGCTGCCGCAGCCGAAGTTGCGGCCGGCGACCACGATCCGGGCGCGATCCTCCCTGGCCGCCTGCTCCTTGCCCGCCACCTGGCCCAGGAAGCCCTGGCGCACAATGCGCTCGTCCAGGCTGAAGAAGGTGCTGGGGTGCAACAGGTCGGTGTTCACGTCGTCGCCGAAGACCAGCGCGGTGCCGGTGATCATGTCAGCACCTCTCGGGGATCGGTGATGCGGCCGGTCAGGGCAGACGCGGCCGCCGTGAGCCCACTGGCCAGGAAGACCCGGGCGTCCGGATCGCCCATGCGGCCTCGGAAATTGCGGTTCGACGTCGACACACAGACCTCGCCGGCCGCCACCAGACCCTTGTCGATACCGCCACAGGCGCCACAGGAGGGGTTGGTGATCACCGCGCCGGCGTCGAGCAGGGTCTGGAGCCAGCCCCTGGACATCGCCTCGCGGTAGACCGCTGTGCTGGCGGGGGTCACCACCAGCTTCATCAGCGGGGGGACACGGCGGCCGGCCAGCAGGGCTGCGGCGTCCCCCAGCTCCTCCAGGCGCCCGCCGGCACAGGAACCGATGAAGACCTGGTCGACCCGCTCTCCGGCGACCTCTTCGACCCCGCAGACGTTGGCTGGGCTCCAGGGCCTGGCGATGCGCGGGCTCAGGGTGGTGAGATCCACGTCGATGGCGTCGACATAGGCGTCGGCTGGCCCTTCGGCCAGGTCCAGGTCTTCGGGCCAGACCCCGCCCTGGCCCGCGTGGAAGGCGCGGGTCACCGCGTCCGGCAGCCACAGCCCGTTCTTGGCCCCGCAGTCCACCGCCATGTTCGTCAGCGTCAGCCGACCGTCCATCGGCACTTCGGGCCCCGAGAATTCCAAGGCCCGGTAGCGGGCGCCGCCTTCGCCGAAGTGCCCCATCATCCACAGAGCCAGGTCCTTGCCCCGAAGGGCCGGGTCCAGCGCTCCGTGGAAGCGGATCCGGACGGCCTCTGGCAGCCGGACCCAGGTGCGCCCGGTCAACAGGACGGCCAGGACGTCGGTGGATCCGAGTCCACAGGCGAACGTGCCCAGGGCCCCAGCCATGGTCGTGTGGCTGTCCGCGCCCACGATCACGCTGCCCGGTCGGCACCGCGGGCTCTCGACCAACACCTGGTGGCAGATGCCCTGCATCATGTGGAACTCGCCGCCGTGGGCGTCGGTGCCGAAGCCCGTGCGCTCGGCGAAGTCCAGGAAGGTGCGCAGGATGTTGGCGCGGTCCACCGTCGACGGCGGGGCGAAGTGGTCTGCGACCAGGAAGAGGCGGTCCGGATCGTGGAGCACGCCGCCCTGTTCGGCGATGCGCTTCACGATCAGGGCGATGGTGGCGTCGTGGCCCAGCACCAGGTCCGGCCGGATCTCGAAGTAGGCACTGCCGGACAGGGTCTGGCCTGTGGCGGCGCGATGGAGCAGCCGGGTTGTGAGAGACGACGACATGCAGGGTCACGCTACCCCGGTGCGCGTGTCCTTCGGCGGAGCCACCCGGCGGCACCGAGCAGCACAAGCCAGCCCGGGGCAGTCGGGGTGGCCGCGCACCCGCAGCCCCCGGCCTCGGGGTCCCCGGTCCCGGTGGTGTCCGTGTCCTGGGGATCCGTGGGGTCCGCGTCGGTGTTGGGGTCGGAGTCGACGGTCGAGGTGTTCGAGCCGGTCGGGGTGTCGGAGTCGGGTGGCGTGTCCGTGGGTGTGCCGCTGTCCTGGGGCTCGACCCCCGCCGCCAGGTCCACGGTCAGGGTGAAGGCATTCTCGGGGGTGTCGTCCCGGGTGCCCAGGGTCGGCGACCAGGTCTCGACCGTCAACGTGTCCGCGCTGTGGGACAGGGTCAGGATGCGCAGCCACCCGTTGCCGCCGTTCGGCTCGCCCTGGTAGTCGGACAGCAGGGTGTGCACCGTGCGGCCGTCCCACGTGTCCGAGCGCTGGGCGACCCCCAGCACGTGGCCCGAGAGCATCAGGAACAGGGTCGGCTGGTCCTTGAGCGCGTCGTAGATCGCCTGGCCCTGGGGACCCCACGCGGCCGCGGTGTCGATCAGGTAGTGACTGATGACGATGGCCATCCGGTCGGGGTGTGCGGCCAGGACGTCGGCGGCCCACGCCAGCACGTCCGGGTCGGCGTTCGGGTCGTACTCCAGGTGCAGGGCCAGGTACTGGATCCCGCCGCCGGAGAAGAGCTGGTAGTGGTTGTCGTTGTTGTCGCCATAGTGGTCGCCGTACCAGGACTTCTCGGCGAAGCGCGCGGTGCCAAAGGTCGCGTTGTAGTGGTCCGTCGTGCCCTGGGCGTCGCCAAAGGGCGTCTGGTCGTGGTTGCCCACCGCGATGCCGTAAGGGATGCCCTCGGCCAGGCCCGTGGTGTCCGGGTCCTCCAACAGAGAGAAGGCCGCGTCGGGCACGGCCCACTCCTCGGGGATGCCGTCGCCGTTCTCGACGCAGTCGCCGAGCTGGGTCACAAAACCGATGTCCCGCTCCGAGAGGGCGTCGACGACCCACGCTGTCTGAGCGCTGAAGGTCTCGGGCTGGCCGCCGTTGCAGCCACAGGAGTAGTACTGGGTGTCCGGCAGGGCCACGACGGTGAAGGCGTCGTCGGGGGCCGCCAGGGCGGGAGCCAGGAGCCAGGGTACGGCGAGGAGCATGGGTCCAGCCTACAGCTTGTAGGCTGGACGCAACCGGAGAGTTCCATGGTCTGGATGCTGACCCTCGGCACGGCCTTCGGGGCCACCGTCCCTGTGGTCTTCGACGCCGAGACCCACGTCTACGCCCACCCCGCCAGCTGGCGGCCCAAGGGCGTCTCGGCAGAGGGCCTGGCGGACTTGGAGACCCAGGCCCAGGGCCTGCACACACCGTTCTACGTCGTGCTGATCCAAGGGGACCAGCTCCCCGGGGTCGGCGATGGTCAGGCGCGTCTGCAACAGGCCACCGACGCGTTGATGGCCCAGTGGGCGGGGGAGGGGACCGGTTTCGACCTGTCCCGCTACTCGGTCTTCTCGGTGGCCTGGGGCGATGACTGCGACAAGGCGCCGGGGCAACGAGCGCCAGGCACGGTGTGCCAGTTCTTCCTGAACACCGGCTCGGAATTCATCCACGGGCCGGCGAAGTTCCTGCCAAGCCGGGACCACGGCACGTACACCCGGCACTTCGTGGCGACGGTCAAGACCACGCCCCAGGACCCCAAGCGCGGCATCTCCGCGGTGATGGCGCGGGTGGACCAGATGTTGTGGGACCGGACAGACCCCGCCAAGCTCCACGCCAGGGCCCGGTCCCAGGCCGACCAGGCCGTGGCGGAGCACAAGGCGTCGCTGGCGCGCTTCGCAGAGCTCGGGGGCACGAGCTCCCAACATGCCGTCGACCTGGCGGGGATCCAGGCGGTGATCGCCCGTGCCGACACCGATGAGCTGGGTGCGCTGGCAGAGGAGCTGGGCCTGGCCAACGCCCGGCTGGGCCGCGAGCTGAGCCACCTGGCCAAGGTCCGGGGCGACGTGGAGGACGCGTCGAGGGATCTGCTCGGGGTCTGGGTGCGAGCAGACGAGCACGGGGTCGCGGTCCCCGACTCTGCGGCTGGCATCCGGGATCAGCTCGCCGACGCGCTCGAGAGCGGCGACACCGAGGTCATGAAGACACGGACGAGCGAGGCCGAAGACCTCGTGGAGCGGCTCGACCAAGACATCACCGCTGCCGTGCTCGCCGAGCGAGCGGCCCAGCACCGCCGGCTCCTCTCGACTGCGGCCGGCTTCCTGGTCCTGCTGGGCCTTGCGGGCCTGCTGGGCTGGCTGCGCCTGCGCTACGTGCGGGCCCGGGAGCGCTACCTGGTCGGCCGCGAAGACCGCGCGGCTCGCCTGGCGCGGGCATCGGTCCGGTACATGGACCTGGAGCTCGACGACCGCGAGGCCCTCGCCGCCCTGGCGGACACCAGCGGCCAGACCGCCGCCGAGCGCAAGGCCATCCAGCACGAGCTCGACGACATCTACGCGGGCATCCGGGCGCTGGAGCACCATCTCAGGTCCTGCGATGCGGTGGCTGGCCGCACCTGGGGTCTGGTGGCCAGGGGCCCCATCGACGCGATGGTGGCGCTGGACGAGGCCTTCGAATTCGACACCGGCGAGCTCAACGACGACGCACTCTTCGACGGCGAGACCCGGGTGCTCCAGGTCCGCCCCGCCGCCTTCATGGCGGAGCTGGCCGACCGGTTCACCGCGGCCAAGGCGCGACATGCCCGGCTGGGCGAGGCGATGGACAAGCGCTTCACCAACGCCGCGGACCAGTTCTCCCACGACGTCCTCGACGGTCTCTTCGCGCGGGCGGACGCTGTGGACGTGCCTCTGCGCTGGCTCGATGACCACCCCTTGTTCGGCGACGACGACGACGACGCGCGGTTCTACGAGACCCTGGACGATCTTCGGATCGAGGATCCACTGGCCTTCCTGGCCCGACTGGAGGCTCTGCTGGCCGACCAGGAGGGTCTGGTGGCGCGCATCGATTCACTGGAGCACGCGCTGACGGCGCTCGCTTCGGCAAGGCTGGAGCGCCCGCCGACGTTTCCGGCCTGCGAGCTCGACGCGGGCGACGACCCCATCGTGAGCTTGAGTCGGGCCCGGGCCCACGAGATCACGATCCGGGGCTTGCTGGCCTCCCAGGCCGTGGACAAGGCGCCCAAGCCGGTGCTCGAAGAGATCGAACGGGCCCGCCGGGCCTACGTCGATGCCCTGCGGCAGGCCGGGGAGATCAAGGCAGCGGCCGAGGGGCTCGCCCAGTTGGCCGCCGCCGCCCATGACGGGGCCCAGGCCTCCGAGCTCGCGCTGGGCGTGGCACGCCAGGCCGCGGACCAGGCGAGCGCCGTGCACACCCAGGCCGACACGGTCCAGCACCACGTGCGGGGGGGCTATGCCGTGCTTCGATCTGCGCGACACCAGGTCAGGACGGCCGAGCGCCTGGTCCACGAGCGCCGGCTCCTGGACGGTCACCGGAGCTACCAGGCGGGGCTCGGCGCCCTCCGGCAGGCCCAGGCCCAGGCCCAGCAGGCCCATGCTCAGCTGGCGCGGCTGGAACAGGACCGCCGGGACTACGAGGCGGTGCTGCCGCTGCTCGAGGGCCAGCGCCAGGACGCTCAGGACCGGATCCGCGGCTACTCGGGCAGCCAGGTCGCGCTGGACGCCTTCGTCGCCCAGCCCATCGTAGGCACCGTCGACTACGCACTGCGCATGCAACAGGTCGCCCGGTCCCAGAACGCGTGGCAGGCCCAGGTACGGCAGGCCCGGCGCATCCAGGAAGAGCGGGCGCGCAAGGCCCGCGAGGCCGCCGAGGAGCAACTACGTCAGGCCGCCGAGGCCCAGCGCGAGGCCGCGGCCGCCAGGAGGCGCAGCCTGACCAGCAGCTCCTCGTCGTCCTTTGGCAGCAGCAGCTTTGGCTCGTCGAGCTTCGGGGGCGGCAGCAGCTTCGGGGGTGGCGGGAGCTCGGGAGGCGGCGGGAGCTTCGGCGGTGGCGGGAGCTCGGGGGGCGGCGGGGGGTGGTAGGCAGTAGCCGGTCGGCCGGTCGGCCGGTCGGCCGGTCTCCATGGCTGCGGGCATCAGGTCATCGCTGGGACATTGGAGGAGGGGGAACATGCCCCCTCTATGCCTACTCCGGAG
>Ga0209992_10004010_pt1 | contig 11923 bp, 10 predicted proteins | sample 2SBtaG_2_FD_182564 | JGI IMG/M metagenome (GOLD analysis project Ga0209992, IMG submission 182564) | Deep subsurface microbial communities from Kolumbo volcano to uncover new lineages of life (NeLLi) - 2SBTROV12_ACTIVE470 metaG (SPAdes)... | ecosystem: Environmental > Aquatic > Marine >... | reverse complement strand
AAATAAGTTATCCTATTATTATAATCATTAGAATTTGGTGAACCAATCTGTCCTTCAAATTCTTCATTTAATAAACTAGGAATATAAGCATTGAAAAAATTATTATCATCTTTATCATCAATTAAAAAAACAGGAAAATCAAGTAATTCATTAACAGTACTAAAATCACCATTTTCAACTTGTTCTGCTAGTGTAGTAGCATCACCAATATGAAGTGGGTGAAAAGTAGAATAAGAGGGTTCTACAAGAGTGCCTTGCCCTCCTCCAAACACATATCCCCAAAAAGTATCTTCCCAACCTGGCAATGCATTCGTGTCAGAATTTTGAACTGTTATTCTATTTTTTGGTATTTCGTTACCAAGATAATCTAGCTTTGGTCTATCAAACATTATGTTTAATCTTAGATTTGCGATAACATCTAAAACTTCGTTGTTAGCTGCTTTTAATTTAACTACTCTTGTAAGTGTATTATTTAAAATTTCATTTAATTGTGATTGTGAATTTTCATCAAACGAAAGTTTTATTGGATTTCCATCTGTTAATGAACCATATGTTTCATCATCTATATTTGGGTTTTCTTCTGTAAAGAAAGGATTAGTTCTTAAAAAATTATAAAGTTCTTCTTGTCTATCTAACATAAATTGTCGTACATCATCATCATTTTCCCCCACTTGGTCATAATCATTATTGTCATCATTGAAAATCATAGCAATATTTGAATTGAACGGCAGAGCACCACTTGGGTTTTCACTATCCAAGTCATCATAACTTAAAACATAAGGCGGTGTGGTTGTGGAATTAGCATCATACAATTCTTTATTCCACATTATAGGATTATAACCATCTTGAGGTTCTGATGAAAAATCCCCTTCATCATTGTAATAACCATAAATTTGAGCAAAAAATCTATAAAAAGTAGGTCTAAAAAAACTGTCATTACTTGGCTCATGAAAAAATGGTGAAGTTAAATAAATTGGTATATTTTCTAAAATTGATGGTTGGTCATCATCAACACTAATCATACTTTGGTTTATAAATGCTCTATTACTTCTAATCACAGAATTCCAATTACCCAAAGAAAGTTTTTCTAAGTTATCATTATCTAAACCAAGTTCTTTTAAAGATCCTGATGGATAAACACCTGGTTTTTTTAATGATGGGTAATTAGGTTTTTTTTCGTATGCCATTAAAATGCCTGTTGTGAATTATCTTTTTCTATACCATCAGGTATAATTAATGTATCTGTTTTTATTCTTAAATTATCATCTAGTGAAACTTCAAAGTCTTGAGTATAATTGATATGATTCAAATTTGTTTTATCAATTAAATCATCAGTTGTTGTTTGGTCAAAATCAATATTTAAAATTAAATTATCATCAACCTCATCTAAATTTGTTATGGATGCTATTGAATTATTTCCAAATGAAGTTTCAACATTAACATCTTCTTCAAACACACCAAATTTATTTAATGTTGGTAATACAGGATAATAATAATTATTATCCCATACTTGTTCTGATTCTGAGTTGATAATTATTTCAGTATAAGATTGTCTTGGTATTTTAGATCCTTTAGACACCCCAATGTCATCATCAACAGTAACTTCATTTGTTTCTATACCAGATAAATTAGAATAATCAAAATTATTTGGTATTATGTTTTTCCAATAAGTATTTTGATTTGGTATATCACTATCATCATTTTCAAATCCCAAATGTTTCCATAGTGGCTTTACACCTTTGTACATTTTAATCGTAGTGATATCAGTATCATTTAATCCAGTATCTTTAAATGTATCTTTTAATTTATTATTAATAAATCCATTATGTATTTTGGTCATTCTAGTTCCTCTACATTAGCAAGAATGGAATAATTATTATCCATAGTTACTGAAATAAATGTAGATGTTGGATTTTCTATTCCCAACTCTTCAAGGGATGGAAACCCTTCTCCCACCGTCCATTCCACGAATTCGTAAGCGTTGTAATAAGGACTTTCCTCACCAACATAATTGTTCGGTGAAATCCATTGAATAATCAATTCCTCACCCTCTTGAAAGTTAAGTGATTGAGCTGTTTCTGTTTCCAATATCTCTTCACCACTAGTGGCATTATACACAGAAATTTTTCCAACGATGCCTAATTGGTAATTTGTCCTTACAAAATCCAATACTAATTCATAACCATCATAGTCTGTATCATCTGTATCTGTATCATCTGTATCTGTATCATCGTCTGTATCATCAGTATCGTCATCTTCGAAGATGTTGATAACTTCTCCAAGATAATAATTTACACCCACATCATCAATAGAATTTTGATAAGGTGATATGAAATTTAAATAAGGTTCAATCAATGAATAATCAATTTTACCTAAAATATTTAATATCTGTAATTTATCTAATGTATTTAATTTTTCAATTACTTCTTCACTTGCATTAACATTATCTTGAGTTAATGGATTTATCCCAACTATATTGTATAATGATTTTGTAAATGTTGACTCTTTATCGATTCCACCGATGGAAGCAAAATTATCATATTCATATAGATTTAATTCATAGTTAGGTGATGGATTTAATAATATATTGGTTTGAAAGCTTTCATAGTTTTGTATGTTACTTCCACCATAAACATAAACTATTCCTGTTATAGAATAGAATCCAGGTTTTTCATAAAAGTGTTCAAATAAAACAGTACTTTCTAATAGTTTTGGTTTATCAGTATATTCTATTTCTGTACCATCTCCCCAATTCAATTTAAATAAATAATAACCTCTATCATCACCCGCGGCGATAGATTGTGAAACATAAAAATCAAATCTATTTTTACCACCACCACCCGTTTTTAAATTTCTTTCTGAGAATATATCAATATTACCTTGTTCAAGTCTACCATCTTTTCGAGGTTGAAGATAATAATTTATTTTACCTTCTGTTGCTAATTCATAATTTTCTTTATCAATATCTTTATCATAATATTCATCTAAATGAACTATCTCATCGTTCTTTGGATTAATTACAAATGGTAAAGCATCAATAGAATAATTAAAGGTAGGTGATACTGAAGATAATAGCGACTTTCTATCTACCACATCCCCATCTGGTGTAGGTAAAACAGCAGTTTCTACTGTTGCTAAATCATCAGGTAAATAAGATTGAAATGTTGATTCATTAAAATTATTGTTTTCCCAAAAATCACGATTGTTTAATGTATAAGTTCCAAGTGGTATTCGTTTATCAAAATCCTCAACTATTTCAGTACTACCAGTATTTTGAATTGGATTTAAATAAGTTAATTCACGACCTTGTTTTGGTTCAAATACTCCTAATCTATTACTTTCCGAATTACCATCAGTAAATGGTCCTACTGATTGTGGCACTTGGATTTTATCTGGAATTTCATACTTAGCCATAACACCCAACCAACCTATACATTATATTCCAACGAATCAACTTTAAATCCACGAGCTCTTAATAAATCACTACGACTAATTATCTCCACTTTACATCTTGCACCAAATCCACTATTTGCTACAAAATTATCTTCTAAACCCGCGGCTGAAAATTCTGCTTCGATGTGATTTAACCAAAATTGTTTATTGCGTCTAAAGAAAGTAAAATAAGGTTCTTCAAATGAACCCTCTTCATCAATAGTTGGATCATAAGTCGCACAAACAAAAAACCATTCATTTAAATCAGTTGTTGGTACTTGTACATAATCATAAAATCTAGCATCAGTTGAATCATTAAAGGCTGGAGCATTGTTTTGTATTGTATTATATCTGTTTCTTGTTTCTGCACCAAAACTACTATCGTATAATTTTCCATTAGTGTGATTACGAACAACCAATCTTATTATTCTACGATACTTAGGATCATTATTTGTTGGTTCTCGTGTTAATGTCTCCAATCTAAATCCATATGGTTCTTCAGTTGATGTTGGGTTTCCAAAATTAAATAAAGTTCCTCTGCCAGTTTTACCTACGAACCTAATCCACATCGTTATAGTGAATCCGTCTGTTAAATAAGAATTATCTTTTTGAAATTCAAGTTCTTGATTTGGATTTCTTAATATAATGGCTTGATTTGGTTTTCTTATTTTTAGAAATCCTTCTGATTTATTTTCATATTCAGGTCGTTCATCTGAAATAACTTGAACAACATTGTCTACATCAGCAAGATATGTATTTAGTTGGTTTCTCATTGATTCAAGTGTTTTACCTTGATTATTACTATCTGCCTGATTATCTAATCGAGTTATATAAGCAGTAGATTTATTTTCATAACTAACTCGATTTTGTTCATCTTGATTAAATAATTCTTCTGGTATATTTTCTCCTACACCATCATTATCAATATCTTCGTATGGTGGTGCTTGCCCAATCAAGTCATTAAACTCATTGAAGAAATCATTAATTTGATTTTGACGAGTTGTTTGTGTTGGAAGCAATTCAAATATATTGGTGTCCAATACTTCACGAGCTTTTTCAGGATTTATTTTAGTACCAATTTTTGGTTTTACTATTTGACTTAGATTTAATGCATCAGTAAAATATGGATTTGTCAATGGTTGCCATTCGTCATTAATATACTCAACAACTTCTGTTGCAATTGTTATGGTAAAAGACAAATCATTTTGTGGTAAATATTTTATATCATAATTTCTTAATTCTAGTGAACCCAAATCTTCCATTGACAATAATTCTTCTGGTATATCACCTTTATAATCATATGTTTCTAAAGAAAAATTATCTTCTAAATTAACAGTTAATAAATCATTATCGTAAATATACTGAACTATATCATCGAAAGATTGTCCTTGTAGGTCATCTTGACTTTCTAAAGTATTTCTATCTTTTTTATAAAAAACCAATTGTTCATCTTCTGTTCTACCAGTCTGTGGATACCCATCACGAATGGTTGTTTGAACAGATAGAATTTGTTCTTCAGTTAAAGTATTACTTTCAAAAAACTTTTTATAAAAAATATCTGTAACTATTTCTCTTACACTTAATATAGTTACTTCATCTGGTATCGATGCTTCTATAGAAGATTCTTCTAGTGGATTGTCAAGAGTAATAATCTCAGTTACAGTTAGAGATTGTTCTATTTCTTCATCAGGATTTATTTCATGACTAATACCTACTTCACCAGCACCAATCATAAAAGTACCGTCTTGGTGTTGATGGTAATCACCTATATATGGTTCTCCTGAAATTATATAAGTCCAACCATCTTGTTCTTCTGCATATAAACCCGCAAATATTATTGGGTTTTCACCAACATCACCATTACCATTTAAATCATCCTGTGGTTCAGTTGGTTCAGTTGGTTCTGTCTGATCTGGTCTTTGTGGTTGTCTTGGTCGTAGTCGTTGTGGTGGTTTACGAGTATCATGATATGGCATACTATACCCTCAAGATAAATTCAAAATCGTCATCGTATATTATTTTTTGGTCATCATTATGTTTGACTTTTATTAATATTTTATAAGCACGATTTGGTTCAAAACCATTTAAGTCTTGCATAAAATACGGTGACACCGTATCACAACTCATTGTCGTATAGGCACTAAATGGGACAACCGATTCATTGGTTGCCAAATCAATGATTGAATAAGATGCAGAACCGTGTGGTAGATAACTTCCACTTACAGTCTGAACTGATGTTGTAAAACTTTTATTAATATATCGTTTACGAGCACCAAATCTAAACTTGACTTGTTCCGTTTCTTTATAAGCTTCTCTAAAGTATAGTGGATACAAATAGTTATCCGCAGTACCAGATAAGTCTAATTCCGTTAAACTACCAGTATTACTTCCTGTTGCTGGTATATGGTCTTTCCATTTTAATTCTATCTTAGGACTATAGATTGTATTGGTCTGTCTTGAAAAGAATTTTAAATCTTCAAAACTACCAGTTGATGTTTCCCTACTACCAGAGAATCTTAATAACAATCCATAGTTATTATTCTGACCAGTAAACCATTTCTTTGCAATAGAAGTTATATCCATATTGATATCTGGAGACTCTGATGAAAAAGATTGTGTTACTTCATCAGCTGCTATGTAACTCCCACCAGCACTTGCCCAAGTTTTTTGAGTAGCACCTTCTGTATTCTTTCTGTATTTCCAACTACATCCTTCAGTCGTCTTGGGTTCATCTAATTCTTTACCTATACCCTCGTTCCAAGATTCACTTATTGGATATGCGGCAATCTTATAAGTTTCTGATAAACCACTTGTTCCTTTAGTTTCCCAAAGTCTTAGATTAAGTTTATATGAAGGAAATTTAGTATGTATATTGGATGAACTTATAAAACTCTCTATATCATCGGCATCAAATTGAAGTAACACTCTAGTTGGATAGTGAAAATTTCTATTAAAAAATACTTTTTTTAATTCAAGTATCTCATCTTGTCCTGTATTCTTATCTTTAAAATCATCTCCTGAGAATTCGTTTGAGCCACTACTAATAAAAGCATCTTTGGTTGTGAAAAAAAATCTATGCATTATATCACCTTCCCATAAATGTCCCTATTGGGATTCTTTAATTCAAATACAGATGGTGTTATCGATGGTCTTATGATTCCATTTTCTTCAGCTCCACTAAAGCTGTATTCAAATCCATAATCACTTTCACCATCAGCTATCCCTTCACCATTTGCTTGATAGTTAGCCATAACCCTATCAATCCCTTCAGAAGTTTCTCTCTGAAAAAGATCTAATTTACTTATACCAATTACACCCTCTAATCCTAATATATTGTATTGTAAATCATTCATGTTTATTGATTGTCTAAATTGCATTTTCTCAACTCTGAAAAAATCTCTTATGACATCAATGACTTCAACTTTGACATCACTTGCATTAGATCTTCTATCAGCATTAACTACGAATCTTACTCCAAAATTAACAATATAACCAGAAAATATGGTATCATTTAAAGTATAACCAAAAGTTAAATGGTCATTTATCATTCTGAATTGATTCAAATAAGTCATTATATTTGTCAATACTAATTGTGGTGTTTGTACTAATTGTTTATTTTGATTGTATGACAATGTACTTACTTGTAGTCCACCTTGGTCGTCAATTCTCTCTACATAAGCTTTTGCAATATTACCAAACTTTGCTGGAAGATTTAGTATTCTGGCTTGATAATCTTCTCGTGTAACACATCTTAATTGTGAAGCAAAAAATGCATTCGCATTATTTTTAATCTCATCTACTGTTTGACCATCAGTTCCACCTGTTGCTGGTTCATCATTCGTAATAGATAAAGTAACACCAGAGGGAGTATTTTGTACTTCGGTTATTTCCCCAACCTGTGCATTTGAATCAGGACCACCACCAACTCTGTATGTTACAGTTAAGATTGTATTAGTTGGAGTTTCACCTAAATTTAAATTATTAGATAAGATTGTATCACTAATACCTTGATTCACAGAAGTAACATCTTGTCCATTTAATGTTAATCCAGCTTGTTCTATTGTTGAAAAAATACTAGTGTTGGAAGAACCAGTTACATTAAATTTATATAACCCATTTCCAAACATTAATTTAGTTGAATCGGTATCAACATCAAATTTCTTTACAAATTTCTTATTTGTTTTTATATAATCTACAGTATAGGGAATTGATATTAATGAATTATCATCTATACCTTCACCTTGGTCATATCCAGTACCACGAGTTGAATCCGCTTCATTATAGTGTGTTTCCTTTAAAATTCTTTCTTGTGCTAAGTAATCTACTTCATACCACTTTTGACCAGAAGAATCTGTACAATTTAATATTTCAACCACATCATCCTCACCCAAGTCTAATTCTAAAAATTTAGTTGGACTTGTAATTGTAAATGATTTTGTTTTAGTTTCGGCTGATATAGCTCTAACATATCTAGTTAAAGTAAAACCAGTAGCTAACCCATCAGCACCAAGTCTTGGTTCACTAACCTGTGGTGTGTCTGGTGAACCCGAAATAGTAAAATCTACATCTCCAGTTGTTTCAAATACTAGTTCACTATCCACATTAGATTTGATTTGTAATCCTGGTGGAATTCGTACTACATTAGAATCACTATATTTTGGTTTATAACTATTACTAGAATCGGCATCTATATCTACGGTTACTTTTAATTTAACAACTGATGGTGTTTTGTTTGGTGTTTTATATCCAAGAAATTCAGCCAACCTAACTACATTTCTTTTTTCGGTTGCTGTTGCCAATACATTTTCTTTAAAATTATAATCAACATAATAAGACAATACATCACCAACATAACTTGTTAATTCAATTAACATCATACCAGGAGATGTCTCATTAAAATCTTTATATGTATCAGGAAAATAAGACTTCGTATATTCAATTAAATCAGCTTTGATTGTAGAAAAATCTTTACTTGTATAATTAATATTTGTTGGTGTGTATGGCATATCTTTACTCCAAAACAATTCCGACTGATTCTAATGAACCCGGTGCTTTATTAATACTAAATGTTATATTAATACCTATTTTATTATTTGTTTGATTCTCTGAATCAATGTTTATTTGTATATCCTTTAAGTCTACAAATGGCAACCAAGTTTCAAATACATCAACGATATTATTTTCTATTTCTATTGTAGTGTCCTCGGTAATTTGTTCAAATACAAATCGTTTTAATCCCATACCTAAGTTCGGTTGAAAAACTCTTTCACCTTGTTCGGTTTGTAATAATAATTTTATATTATTTTTAATAGCATCAATTGTTGACTTAGTTGTTTTAAAATATCCATCTTGATTTGGTACAAGTGCAAATGGAAAATCAATCCCAACACTAACTCGTGTATCTTGATCATCTACAAATTGATTTGTTCTTCTATCAAGTATTGGCATTATACAACTCCACTCTTATCTCTGTTTACATTAGAGTCAACTTTAACCACAGACTGTAGAGCGTTTGGTTGGTCTGTGATACCCGCTGGATTATCTTGACTAACTTTAACCGAAACTTTAATTGGGTTAACATTTGGTCCTGCTGCAGTTTGTATTGTTCCAGGTAAAATAACAGTATCAGCTTTTAAGTCGTGAACTCTAAAAACTAATTCATCAATGTAGTCTCTTATTGCCATAGCTAACTGTTCCGATAATACCTCTAACTTTTCTTGACCTTCAGAAGAAAGTTCAAAATCTTTATCCTGTGTAGGTGTTAAATTTTGTCCTAACGCGGTTAATATAGCAGATTTAAGCGCCATTTTTAAACTTCGTTTTTTCTTCTACTTTTTTTAATACTTCACTATAATCTTTATTCAAAGCATTCGCCAAATGGTCAGGTAATTGTTCTGTATTATCTTGTACTGATTTTACTTCAGGTTCCGAATCAACTTTTTTCCAATCATCAGATTGTGCCGTTTCTGTTAATAAGGAATTCAAAACTTTGTTATTAGTTTGGGGTACGGAAATGTTGCTATTGGTAATGGAACTGTTGGGATTGGAACTAGGTGATTCGTTCATCAACTTTTTGTAACTTGTATCTTTTGTCCTGTCAGTTCTAGCTTTACTTATATTATCATTATTACTACTAACTACTACTTCTTTTAACTCTTTACGAAGTCCACGCAGAGAATATTCTAATTCTTCTCTTATTACTTCTCTTATTAACTTTTTAAATATAGATAACTTCATTATTTACTCCTGTGGTTTTGGTCTATTCGATTCTATAAAATGATGATTACTGAAAAAACTTGGTCCACCTACTGACCTATCACCAATTGGTATAGGATTTTGTGTATTTTCAGTATCCAATTGTGGCGTATATTCATTATTTAAATTCTGTAGTACTTTTTCGATTTCGATTGCCATTGGACTTGAATCTTGTTTAACAAGTGGAATAGGTACACCTTGTACTAATGCCCTTGAATCTCTTAATATTTCCATAATCTGAACCAATACTTTTCTTAATTCTTCACCCAACACCATAGGTTGAGTTCTTCTCTTTGCTTCCCTTCCTAAATAAATATTATTGGATTCAATAACTGAGAATCCTTTATTAGTCAGAGTAAAGTTTTTTCCAGCTCCTAAATTTATATTACGATATGCTGAAAAAGTTAAATCCCATTTCTTTGCATCAAACACTATTCTATCAGAAAAGAGTATCATTTGATTTGATTTATTTTTACCATATATTTGATTACCATCATAATCTGTTATAGTAGGATCACCATAATCATAATCAAAATAATCTTCAACTAATCCATCTCCAATTGGAAGTGGATCATTTCCATAATTTATACGAATTTCTCTTGGATTATTTATACTGTCATCATCACATGACAATTTATTCCAAATAACACCATTATCTGGATCCTGTCCATATCCATATAGATTTTGTATTAATGAACCTACTGATAGCATAGATATGTTTGAACCATCCAATTTAGATTCGGTGGATCCGTATCTTTTATTTGAAATTTTAATTTGTGGATTTTCTCTTCTTGATCCCAATCGTATCGAATTACCATGTCTACCTTCAAAGGTCATATCAGTAAACTTTGAAAGTAAATCCAATTCAGAAAGTTCTTCCAAGTCAACACCAAAACTATCTAATACAGAACTTTGTTTTTTTAACTTCGGTGGTCTTAGTTCTGTTGGAAACATAGGACTATAACCATCTTTCCTCGTACCTCTAGTTTTTTTTGGTGGTCTATATGTGTGGTCTGGACTATAATTTGGAGAATTCTCTGTGTTAAGTGGACCTAAATAAAAAAACTTATCGGATACTTCAGCCCATAAAACTAAATCCCCACGAGTAATTGAATCACTAACACCTCGTAATAAAGGTCTAGCATAAATCTTATTTCTTAAACTTGGTAATAATCCACTACTTGGTTTTAATAAAATAAACTGAGATGGTGATTTATCAGTTGCACTAGTGTTACCGGAATACCATGTCAGTTCTTCTTCCGTTGGAAAGACTCGTTCAACATGACCTAAATGAAATTCAAAATCTAAAGGCATTATGTTTCAATCCTTTTTCTTATTTTATCCATATTGATATCATCAGATTTTTTTTGTAATTCAGTTGCGGCATCTTCAAGTGAACTCATCAATTCTTCTTTTTCCTCATCACTTAATAAACTAACATCACTATCATCAAGTTGATGTTTAGACATTATTCGTTGTATGACAGTTGCTAACTTTAAAAGATTGTCATCATTCTTGACGGCTACATCAAATAGTTCTTTTAAGACAGGACCAACGATTGCTATATCTTCTATCCCTTGAATGTAACCATGTACTTCTTGGATTAAAAGATCAATCTGAGTCTTTTTTAGTTTAGAATTTTCGTATATCTCTTTGGATAAATCCGAAAAGTTCTTATCGTCAAATATGTTAAAATCTTTTTCCATAGCATTCTATTAATAAATATAGAATGAAAAGAAAGTTATAGAGATCCTGTGTTCACTAAGTTATCTATATGTCCTTTACTAAGGATTTCTTCTTGTATTTTAGGATATATTTTACGAAATACATTAGAGATTTGAGTTATTTTAGATGTCTTTACATCTGTCATCTCTCGTATCATTATATATAAAGCTTTTTTATTGAAGTTATCAATGTTATCTTTGTTCCTACATAGATACAATATTGATGCGGCGACATCTTTATCTTGTTGTTTTGGAAATAAGTTTTCTAAATTACTTTCAAAATATGTAAGAGTCTTTTTGAATATATCAAATGATGGTGATTTTTCTATTTCACCATCGTTTACACCGTGCTCATAAAGAGTATCAATGTTATCGTGGATTTTAAGTTTCTTATAATTAGCATTATTATTTAGTATTAAATAGTTTTTTGCTACCACACTAAAATAACTAAAGGCTTTACTACCTTTAGTCTCATCAAACTTATGCATATTAATAACTAAATTAGAAACTAC